>Ga0181598_1000467_pt1:0-2500 | contig 40017 bp, 20 predicted proteins | sample 041ome_4_FD_153295 | JGI IMG/M metagenome (GOLD analysis project Ga0181598, IMG submission 153295) | Coastal salt marsh microbial communities from the Groves Creek Marsh, Skidaway Island, Georgia - 041404US metaG (spades assembly) | ecosystem: Environmental > Aquatic > Marine > Intertidal... | reverse complement strand
TGGTGACGAGCTATCATCTTTGTTCTTCTTCTTCTCCGCACTAGTAGTGAACACAATCTCCTCGTTTGACGCCGTCGTGGCAACCCAAAACAAAGACTCCAAGACGTCCGTGTATGCCTTCTTTGCGTTCGCGTCAACTATTGAAAATTCTGGAAACTGCAGGAATGCTGAAGCGCACGCGATCGATAACACGACGCCGTCATGATCTTTAGTTTTACACGTAAACGAGCGGAGTCCGGACACGAGCGTATCGCAAAGAATGTTGCGCAAATCGCCTCCTAATATTTCTTCCACTGAGTTCTTTGATGACGAGAGCGCAGCGTCGAGCGCACCACCAATCGTTGGTGTGATCAAAACCATTGCAATGGAACGCCAATGTGGCATGAAATCATCGTTCGCATAATCTCCATCGTCTCGAATAGCGTCTAATATTTTTTTTAATTTCTCGCTTGCTGCAACCCTTGCGGAGTCTGCGTTCGCGGCAGCAGCGGCACCAAGACATCGTCCCGCAACTGCCGCAGCAACCCTCGCCGCAGTTTCAATCTCGCTCATCTTTGCATCTGTTTGGTTTTGCGTCTTACCGCATCCTCCCCCGCAACACCCGCTGTTTTCGTTCTCTTTTTCTCCGTCTACCTCCATCGCGTTCTGCTCTTTACTATTACTACTGCACTCCATCATGGTCTGCGTATCTTCGCTCCGTTCCTTCTTGTGCACTTTATACGCCTTGAAAGCTTGCTCGCACACGCTTATACTTTGGTCTTCTAACGCTAATTTCAAAACCTTCGTGGAAAACGTCGAGTTCTTGTTTGCAAACAACCTCGCTGTAGCTCTTTGCACGGGTTTCGACCACTCTAAATCTCTCGGAGAAACGACGCACAGACGCAGTCTGGACCAAACGTTTTTGCAGATCTCATCGGTCGCAATATCCTCGTCCGGCCAATTCGCACCCATAGTTTCGAGAGAATCGATGGCATCCGCGCACGCCTCACCTGAGACCGCAGTCGCGGCGCCTTCATTTTCGCCTCCACTCACTACGCTTTCCAACACGTGAGGAATAGCGAACGGCGCATAACAATTTGTCGCAGTCATCGCTATTCTTAACCCGGTCGCTAACTCTTCCCTCGTAATTTTCACGCTATCATTTTGTGGCGGTTTGAAAGAAATTGGAAAATACGCCGCGACGACGTCGTAGACTTCCTCGCAGTTGGCTACGAATGCTTGTGCGCTAGTGGTGGTAGTATCAGTTGCGTCTGTAAAACCTTCTTCAGCCTCGTTGAACGCTTTCGGAAGCTCCTGCCACAATCTACACAAAGCCAGCACATTTCTAGGATCCCTCTCTCCATCGCAATTAGCCACGATACTTTCCAATCTGCCGACTGCCTTCCTTCGCTTTTCATCTTCTTCGTTTGCGCTAACAGCATTATTTTCCTCCGCTTCGTCGTCGTCATCATCAAAGTCACCGCCGAGCACCATCGCTCTCGGAAACTCCCTCAGCAACTCCTCTAAGAGCGCGTAAACTTTTTGTCTATCTCTGTGAGCTAAACTCGGCGCGTGCACGTGTTCAAACATCTCTTTTATCGCATTATCGATGCATTGATTAATCATCGCCGCATTTTTATGTCTTCTTCTTTTCGTCGTTTTCGTCGAACCGTCTTCTTCTTCTTCTCGTCGTCCTTGCGACGCATCGACGTCCATTTCACTTCCACCATCATCGTCTCTACCATTGCTAGCGTCACTATTATCATTCCCCTCTTCCATATTCATCGTTCTCTTTAAACATCTCAAACTGAACAACATCCCGTCCAAGCCGTGTTTTAACGTGCACAACTCTCTCAACTTGGCGGCGAAAAATTGCGTCAAGAGTAAACTCTCTCGCATTCTTTGCGTCGCGTCCTCATCAACCATCGTCTGAATGCTCAGCGCTCGAACGCATTTCATCAAAACTTCCGTCGCGAATCCTCGCACTCGCTCGTTTTCGCTCGTTAACGTCGAGTCCATCTTTTGCAACAGAGTAACGACGGGCACTTTTTTCGTTTGGATTCGACGGAGAATTTCTTTCGTCGCGCGTTCTCTCTCTTCTCGCGCTTCGTCGTCGCCGGCGGCGAGAGCGGCGAGATTCCCGAACTCGTCGGAAGACGCGGCGAGGAAGACCAACGTTTGGAGGTCTTCTCCATCTTCTCCTTCTTGGTCGTTGCCGCCTGTCATTGTCGCGCCGAGGTCTCCTTCTCTCAAGTGAGGCTTTCGTGTGAAGAAAAATGGTTCGAAATACGACTAATAATATTACACGTTCATCCGTCTACGCAGGAATACTTGATTTGCTAGTTCTTACTCTCTACTTCTCTCTCTCTCTCTCTCTCTCTCTCTCTAAATAAATATATATATATATATACATCGCGCGCGCTAAACAAACTACTACTTCACGCGAGCGTTCTCTTCATCGCACAAACTTCCCGGTTTTCTCGTCTACGTCTAATATTTTGTAATCGCTGAGGTGCCGGCC
>Ga0181598_1000450_pt1 | contig 40560 bp, 46 predicted proteins | sample 041ome_4_FD_153295 | JGI IMG/M metagenome (GOLD analysis project Ga0181598, IMG submission 153295) | Coastal salt marsh microbial communities from the Groves Creek Marsh, Skidaway Island, Georgia - 041404US metaG (spades assembly) | ecosystem: Environmental > Aquatic > Marine > Intertidal zone >... | reverse complement strand
CAGGTATGCTTGGGTCGTAATCTCTCTGTATTTTTAAATCTTTAAATTCATCAGCCTGAGACAAGGCAAATACTTTTTCTAAAGCAGAATGAATATTAAATAATTCAAGCTTTGGTTTTTTAGGTGGCGTAAGTATTTTTGTTACTATGTTATTTAGTCTTTCAGTCTCATTAATTATGATATCAAGGAATTTTTTTGAAAAATCATCATTAAACTTTGACATTAAGATTTGTGCACTTCCTTTGATTCCTGATAAGGGATTTTTAACTTCATGGGCTAATGTTCTAGCTAGGTTTGCAGCAATTTTTTGAGTAGAAAAGACTTTTGATGAATCGATAATTTTATGTAAATTATCGACACATAAAACTTCTAAAATTAATAAGTTATCTGACTCAGACCAATTTACAGTTAGATCTACAATTCTATATTTTTCATCATCTCTTTCTAACCTGAAATCTCTTTTAATTATTGTGTTCCCGGTATCAAGACAATCGTCAATCAATTTCCTTAATTCAGTAATGGTTTGGGACGAAAATTGAGAATTGATATCTGAATGCTCGTCAGATATTTTCCAGTTATTTGTAATCGCCGAATCATTAATCCAAACAACTTTAAGATCTTTATCAAGAACAATAATCTCTGAAGTGATTTGATTAAGTATAGTTTGATTAAATGTTTCAGGATTATTCATTCAGTAAATCGACTCCTTTTGCAAGGAGTCGATATATTATGCAGGATTACTTGGTTAATGTTCCCACAATGTGTGCCAAAATTTTATAAGGATCAGCATTAGAAGCAGGTCTTCTGTCTTCTAAGTAACCGTTCCAATTGTGTTCAACAGTGTATACAGGGATTCTGATACTCGCGCCTCTATCACTAACACCATATGAGAAGGTATCAATACTTTGAGTTTCATGAAGACCTGTTAGTCTCATGTCGTTGTCTGAACCATAAGATGCTATACCTTCAGCATGAACCTCGCCAAGCTTGTCGCAGTAAGAATTAAAAAGCTCTTCTGAACCTGCAGTTCTCATTGCTTCATTTGAAAAGTTAGTGTGCATTCCAGATCCATTCCAGTCTCCTGTTTTTGGTTTTGGATGGATATTAACTCCAACTCCAAACTCTTCTGCAATTTTGTATAACAAATATCTGCTTACCCATAAGTCATCAGCTGCTTTTATGCCTTTACCAAAACACTGATACTCCCATTGACCAAGAGCTACTTCAGCGTTTGTACCTGTAAGTGTAATACCCAGATCAAGACATGCTTGAAGGTGAGCATCTGATATTTCTCTTCCAACCACATTACCTGCACCAACGCCACAATAGTATTCACCTTGTGCTCTCTCAGGTGTGCCATTTTCCCAGCCTAGAGGTTCTCCAGTTTCAGGATCAGTAAAGAAAAATTCTTGTTCAAATCCAAACCACCATTCATCAGTTACAACTGCTTCAGCTGCTGCCCTATAGTTAGAGGGGTGTGTAGTATGATCTGCTGTTTGCACCTGTGTCATTACTAGATCATGACCATTAGGGTTAGTATAAGTTTGTACTGGTAATAATAAACAGTCAGAGCTACCACCCTCTGCTTGTTGAGTTGATGATCCGTCAAAAGACCAATCTGGTGGAGTAGCATCTTCAGTAGCTTTAACCTTACTCCTCATGTTAGGTTCTGGTGTATAACCATCAAGCCAGATGTATTCATAAGTTTTATATTCTGCCATTATTTCTCCTAATAAAATTTATTTAGCATTATTAATAAAGCAATTTGCATGCCATTATTATTTGAGCAAGATGCACAATATTTGAACTAATTTTGCGTTATTTTAGTGCAATTTATATGATAATGCATTAATTTAATGCAATTATTCTATTCCAAAGAAATTTTTTATTTTAATAAATTTACTTTTAATAGATGTATATGAATGATTTCCACCATAGACTATGTCTATAAGAGATCCTTTAAAATAACTTGTAGTTTCAATATAGTCGAGAATCTCATCTTTAGATTCTAAGAGTATTAAATGATTTTTAGGTTCTGATATTTTCTTGTGGTATAGAGTTCTAATATAGGATATATCATTTTTCGTAATAGTGAATTTATTACCCGTAGCATAATTTTCATTTTTCCCGAGATGAATTTCAAAATCCTTTAGTGGAGGTATGGCCGGGTTAATTAGCACTGATTTGGTTTTATAAAGTTGAGCAAAATAAAGCGCATAGTAACCACCTAATGAGCTTCCCATAAATAGAATATTTGGAGCATTTTCACTAATAAGATCTTCTATCTGTTTATTTGCTTCTTGAAAACTGTCTTCTAAATCTGGAATCAAAATTTTTGTTTGGGATGTTTGATTCTCTATAAACTTCCTAAAATCTTGCGCCTTTCCTGAATCACTAGAGGATTTAAATCCGTGAAAATATAGGATGGTATTAGGCATTATTTAGAAAATTACTAATTTGCTCCCTATCTGAAATACCGGCAACAAAAATACTTTCCAACCATTCTGTTAAAAATTGATTTTGTTGAAGTTTTTCATCAGATGATTGTCTTTTTGATTGATTCATAAAAAAGGGAAGAGGCTTTTCACCTTGATAAGATAAAACTTCAGCTAGTTTTGCATCTAAACTGATTTGAATCCTTAGTACAAAGTTACTGTGAATATTTTTTTTGTCTCCACTCTGTTTAGCTTCAAGGATTATTGTGTGCTTGGTTTTACTTAATACAAGAAAATTAATTTTTAGAGAAGATTTATTTGGGTTAATAGATTCAAAAAAGACTTCATCCGATGAGTAATTATTTAATAATTTTTTAAGCCTGATAAAATTTGCCTCACACACTGTTAGATGATGAGAAGTTGTAGGCAATGTTTTTAACATACCTAAATTCTATATTCTTTTTTTATAGGTGTATATTCACTGCAAGCTGCTAAATATTTTTTTATGCTAACTTTTTCTTCTTTACAAAAAGATTCAATGGCTGCTCTAAAATCTTCATGTAAAACATAATGGTATGAGTTAGAGGCCATTGGCTCAAAACCTCTCCTAATTTTATGTTCTCCTTGAACGCCAGGATCAAAAAAGCTAATCCCATTTTTTATGCAGTATTCAATCCCTTGATAATAACAACATTCGAAATGCAAGCTATCAATATTTATTGATGAGCCCCAATGTCTTCCATAAAGAGTATCTTTATTTTGAAAGCATAGTGATCCAGCAATTTTATTTCCTTTATGCTCAGCAAAAAAAATAACAGGGCAAAGAGCATCTTTATACTTGTGGACCAAATTAAAAAAATCAAAATTAAGATAGGGCGCCTGCATTCGTTCATGATAAGTAGATTTGTAAAATTCGTAAAAAACAAGCCAATCATCTAATGTTACATTAGTATTATCTTTTACTGAAAAGCTGATTCCTGAGTCATGAATTTTCTTTCTTTCAGATTTAATATTTTTTCTTTGTCTTGAAGTAAAGATTTTAAGAAAGTCATTAAAGTTTTCATATTCTTTGTTATTCCAGACAAACCTATACCCACTTCTCTCTATAAAATTGTTTTCAATAAGAGTTTTAGCAAGTTTTTTGTCTGGAAAAAGAATGTGCCATGTCTCTATATTATTTTTTTTCATGTAATCAATTACTGGTTTAGTAAAACTCTCGATGTTGATAGATTGAGAAGTTATGAATTTTCTTGTCTCACAAGGAGTAAAGGGAATAGCACTAAGCAATTTTGGATAATAATCTCTATTTGCTCTTCTTAGGGCATAAGACCATTGATGATCAAAAACAAATTCTCCATGACTATTGTTTTTTTTGTATATCGGAATAAAGCCTGAAAGATCTTCCTTTTCAGCCAGAGTTAAGTGAAATGGTTGCCAGCCATTATTTGCGTGAACAGATTTACTTTGTTCCAGTGCATAGAGATATTCATATGACATAAAAGGTTTATCTATTTCATAAATGATCTGATTGAAATCAACAGATGAAATTTCAGATAAGCTTTCAATAAATTTGCTTTTCATTTCAAGATGCCTAGATCAGAAAAATCTCGATTGCAAAGCCAATCGAAGCTATCATGCCAACCCAATTATTCATTTTGAATGCTTTTAAGTATTTTCCCTGACTAACAAGACTATTTTGGTAAAAATAAATACAGAACAATAGTAATAATATTGCAAGAAACAAAGGTGAAAATTGATTAATATAAAATATTAATAAAAGAGAGAAATAAAATAATAAATGAAGAATCTTGCTAATTATTATTGCTCTATCTCCCCACAATATTGGAGTTGAATTAATTCCAATCAATTTATCATCTTCTATATCTTCAAGTGCATAAATAGTATCAAAATTTATGATCCACAAAACTGTTCCAATAAATAGAAGCAATATTGATAAGGAGAGGTTTGTTGATACAAGACTATAAGATACTAAAGTTCCTGATCCAAAGGTTATGCCCAAAAAAAATTGAGGTGCTTTTAAAAATCGCTTTGTTAGAGGGTATAACAGAATAAATACCGCAATAATCATTGAGATGTAGATAGTTGTTTTTGGAACAAATAGCAAAAGACCAAGAGAAGAAAGTGCTAAAAGGAAAAAAAACAGCCAAGCTTCTCTTAAACTAATCTGACCGGAAGCAATAGGCCTATCCTTTGTTCTTGATACTAATTTATCAAACCTATGATCACTTATATCGTTAATCACGCAACCACATGATCTAACTAAAATAGCGCCAATTAAAACTATAAAAAAATTCTTTACTTCATAAATATCTGAGTTTATTCCACCAAGCATAAGACCCATAAGTGATGGCCATAATAAAAGATATATGCCCACAGGCTTATCTAACCTAGCAAGCTTAAAATAAATCATTAGTTTACTATCCATCAGCATTAATTAAAAAAACTTCCATCACTGAGAATTTAAAACCTTTAACCAAATATTTTGCTTTCCTTCCCCAATATATGCCAGATTCATTTTTAAATAGAGCATAAACAACTTTATCTTTAGTAAAAATATTTTTCTCAAAAAGAATATCGCCTAGAGGCTTATTTCCAAGATTTCCTAGTTTTTCAAATCCATTGGAAATTGTTTCATAAGGTATTATTGTTTGTGCAAAAACTATAGGTTCATTCCCACAAAAAAGTATAACTTCCCTTAATTTTATTTCATCAGATGTACAGTCTATAAAGTCTTTATCTTCTTGTTTAACAAATGATAGTTTGTCTTGAATAAGATGAAGTTTGAATGCTCCATTTTTTTTTATTCTTTTTGTAATCGGACCTTTTTCTAGAAGCCAGGAACGTATTTCATTATTTAATATTTTTGACTCTACAGACTCAAAATTTTTCCAAGATGATATTTTCTTTAGCTTCATTAATTTCTCGATAAATCTGATATTATAACGCCCGTACTTTTAATCAAAGTAAAAATAAAAATATGAGTATGAAATTAAAAAAGTATGAATGTATTGTTTGTGGTCTAATATATGATGAAGCTTTAGGCTGGCCAGATGACGGAATAGAACCTGGAACAAGATGGGAAGACGTACCCGAGGATTGGTTATGCCCTGAGTGTGGTGTCGGCAAAGAAGATTTTGATATGATTGAGATAGAATGATTGAAACTCCCAAAAATTTAACAAGAAATATTTTGCTTGGAATGTTTTTGGGCTTTGTGGTTGGCTCTCTTTTATATTATCTAAGTTTTTTTTCAGATACTTTTATAGACTTTACTAGAGTATATGTTTTCAATCTAGGAAGCGCTATTTTTATTAATTTACTAAAACTCTTAATTGTCCCTCTAGTATTCTTTTCACTTGTTTCTGGTATTTCATCTTTAACAAGCATGCAAAGTTTAGGGAATATCACTCTAAAGACAATTGTTCTTTATTTATCAACAACTGCTATAGCAGTTTCGCTCTCCCTTTTTATAGGATCTATTTTTAAACCCGGTGCTGGATATTCGTCTGATATTGCCCCACCAGAACAGCTCCCACAAGGACAGGGGATATATGAAACAATTTTAGATATTTTTCCTTCAAACATTATTGAAGCTATGGCACAAAATCAAATGCTAGCAGTTGTCTTTTTTAGTATTTTATTTGGCCTTGCTTTAAATAAAACAAATCACCTTACAAACAATTTTAGTCAGTCCTTTGAAAAATTAAATACTGTATTTATGCAGCTGGTCATAATGGTTATATCTTTTGCACCTATAGGTGTATTTTGTTTAATTGGTAAATTTGTAATCACAGACGGATTAGATATTTTTCAAGAAGCTTTCAAATATGTGCTTTTGCTAATAATCGCTTTGTTAATTCATGTAGCTTTTACATACTCATTAATACTTAAGCTATTTACAAATTTAAGTTTGCTTACTTTTTATAGAAAAATGAAGGATGTTGCTATATTTGCATTTTCAACATCTTCAAGCGCAGCAACTATTCCTGTAACTCTGAAGACTGTTCAAGATGATTTAGGTGTAAATAAAAATGTTTCGTCTTTTGTAATTCCAGTTGGGGCTACAATCAACATGGATGGAACAGCAATCATGCAAGGTATGGCTACTGTTTTTATTGCTCAGATGTCTGGAATAGACTTAACAATTTTTCAATACATACAAGTTGTAATCCTTGCAGTCGTAACTTCTATAGGGACAGCAGCCGTTCCTTCAGCAGGAACAATAACTCTGGTAATAATTTTACAGCAATTTGGTTTGCCATTAGAGGCTATAGGAATAATTCTAGCTGTTGATAGAATTTTAGATATGTTACGCACCTCAGTAAACGTAACCGGAGATGCAGCTGTTGCATGTATAGTTGCTGAATCAGAAGACTTAATTGATAAGGATTTATTCAATAAATAGTAAAAAATAACGTCTTTTTTATAATAATTTGCTAGAATGCAACTTTTTTAAAAATGGGGATTTATTAATGAACACTTTACTTTTACCACCAGTTATAGGCGTTGTTGGAATGTTGGCAGCACTTTTTGTTTATATGCTAGTAATGAAATATCCAGACGGCGAAGATAAAGTAAAAAAAATAGGCGATCAGATTCATACTGGAGCGCTTGCTTTTATGAAAACTGAGTATAAATACTTATCAATTTTTATTGTGATAATAGTACTTTCAGCATGGTATGCATTAGGACCATATACAGCATTATCTATAATTGTAGGAGCTATATGTTCATCAGTTGCTGGTTTTATTGGCATGTATGCAGCTACCAAAGCAAATGTAAGAACAGCAACAGCAGCACAAAAGGATGGTCCTGCAGCAGCTTTATCAGTTTCATTTTACGGTGGTTCAATAATGGGTTTGTGTGTAGCATCATTGGGCTTAATAGGTTTAGGAACTTTATATTACTTTTATGTACCAGCTGGCATCGATCCTCACAAGCTTGAAGGTTTTGCAATGGGAGCATCTGTGGTTGCTCTATTTTCTAGAGTAGGTGGAGGAATCTTCACAAAGAGTGCAGATGTTGGAGCTGATCTTGTTGGGAAGATTGAAGCTGGAATACCTGAAGATGATCCAAGAAATCCAGGTGTTATAGCTGATAATGTCGGTGATAATGTTGGTGATGTAGCTGGAATGGGCTCAGATATATTTGAGTCATATTGTGGATCTATGATTGCATCAATAGCCATAGCATATACTCTAGGTAATACAGATATGATGATGCTTCCTCTTGCATTAGCATCAAGTGGTTTAATTGCATCAATCATCGGAATATTTATAGTTAAACTTCAGTCTGCAAAAGCACCTTCGAGCGCTTTAAGGTCTGGAACTCTTTTAGCCCCAGTAATATTTGTAGCTATGGCCTATTTCATTATTAATTCTTTGGCTAATGTTGGAATGAATGTTTGGTGGTGTGTTATTGCCGGCGCTGTCGGAGGAGTACTAATTGGACTTATCACAGAATATTACACAGGCGGAAGCCCTGTTAAAAAAATTGCTGAGTCAGGGGAAACTGGTTCTGCAACAGTGATGATTTCAGGATTATCAGTTGGAATGCAATCCGTAGTAATACCTATTTTGATTTTAGCTGGAATTATTTTTACCTCAACTCAGTTATCAGGCATTTATGGTGTTGGAATTGCTGCTGTTGGTATGCTTGCAACTGTAGGTATTACAATGGCAATCGATGCATATGGACCTGTTGCAGATAATGCTGGAGGTATTGCTGAAATGTCAGGCATGGGTGAAGAGGTTAGAGAAATTACTGATTCTCTTGATGAATTAGGAAATACCACTGCTGCAATTGGAAAAGGTTTTGCAATTGGAGCTGCAGCTTTAGCTGCTCTAGCAATAATTTCGGCTTTTTCAGCTGTAGTGGGCGTTGAAAATCCTTCATTTACATTAGCTCTAACAGAGCCAATTGTTTTAGTTGGAATGTTTATTGGAGTATGTATACCTTTCTTAGTTTCTTCAATAACCATGACTGCTGTTGGCGATGCTGCTTTTGAAATGATTAATGAAATCAGAAGACAATTTAGAGAAATACCTGGGTTAATGGAAGGTACTGCAGAACCTGATTCAGAAAAATGTGTTGAGATAGCTACAGAAGCCGCTTTAAAGAAAATGATATGGCCAGGCATAATAGCAGTATCAATGCCTGTAATAGTTGGTTTTGGTCTTGGAGCACAAGCTTTAGGAGGTATGTTGGCTGGAGGTTTGCTAGGTTGTGTATCACTTGCTCTAATGATGGCAAATGCTGGTGGAGCATGGGATAACGCAAAGAAATATGTTGAAAAGGGCAATTTTGGTGGCAAAGGATCTGACACTCATGCCGCAGCTGTTGTTGGTGATACAGTTGGTGATCCATTTAAAGATACATCTGGCCCGTCCATGAATATCCTAATAAATGTTATGGCTATCGTGAGTTTAGTTATAGCACCACTATTAAGTATCTAATATTTTCAATCCACAATGATCCAGGGGACTCTTCCCTGGATCATATGTTAAATTAAGTAATGATAAAAAAAATCCTAATCATAGGCTATGGTGATATTGGTAAGAGATTGGTAAAAATTCTTGATACTAATACTGCAAAAATCTTTGCTATTTCACGGAATGATATTATTGATGAAAAAATCATTAATGTTAATTGGAATTGGCTCTCTAATACGTATTTTGAAATAAACGAATCTAACTTTGATTCAGTGATCATTATCCCAAAACCAAGTGAATTAAATGAACAAGGTTATAAGGATGGTTTTTTAACAGCCATAGATAACATTTTAAATTCCTTAAGAGCCTTTCAGATTAAAAAGGTTATAGCTATCTCTTCTACAAGAGTATATGGAGATAATCAAAAAGGTTTAATTAATGAACAGTCTGACCAAAATCCAAAAGACTATAGGGGTAGACTTATCAAAGAATATGAATCAAAAATATCTAAAAGTTTCATAAAAAAGGTAACAATCTTAAGATTTTCTGGCTTATATGATAAAGATTCAAAGAAAATTTCTTATAACAGTCTACATAGAGATCAAGCAGCAAAAATAATTCAATTTTTTATTAATAATAATCCAGAAAAGTCAGATATAGATTTTTATAATTGTTCAGAGGATTCTGAAGTCAAAGCTTCTGTAAAGTCTATTAGTAATTTAAAGCTTAAAAGCGCTGGTTTTGATTTTAAATAATTAGACCTAGAAGAAAAACCTTAAGCCAAATACAATAATAAAATGACAACAAGCATGACAGGCTTTGGGACATCCAGGTATCTTGATAAAGATACAGAGGTTTATTGTGAAATAAAATCTGTTAATCATCGTTTTTTAGATGTATCAATAAAGCCCAATGATATTAGTCATGAGCTAGATCTTTATATTAGAGAAGCAATCTCAAAGAAAGTTAAAAGAGGAAGTATTGATATTCGTTTTAAATTAAAGTTTCCATCTGAAAATACTTATTTAGTCAATCAAAGCTCTATTAAGAATCTATTAAGTTCAATTAAAGACCTAAAATCTGTAAACACAAAAGATATAAAATTTTCTGATATCAAAGACGTACCTGGAATTATTAAAACAGAACAGAATATTAGATTTAATAAAAATCTTGTTAAGAAAATTTTTAAAGAAGCACTAGACCTACTTGTTGAAAATCGAAAAATAGAGGGCGACAAAATAAAGAAAATTTTTATGCTCAAGATTAATCTCATAAAAAGAAATATTAAAAAGCTTTCTTCTTCTAATAAGAAGCTTACAAAGATTCGATCAGATAATTTAAAAGACAAAGTTGAACAATTGTGTGGAAGTTTTGAGGGAGAGAAGTTAATCCAAGAGGTTGCTTTATTAGCAATAAAACACGATGTTGCTGAAGAAATTGAAAGAATAAATTTTCATTTAGAATCCTTGTCTAAGGAACTCTCATTAAAAAATTGTAGTGGTAAGAAAATTGATTTTATTCTGCAAGAATTATTTAGAGAAACTAGTACACTTTCTGTCAAATTAGATCATCCACAATATAAACAATTAGCATTAGACATGAAGTTATCTGTTGAAGAGATGCGAGAACAGGCTCAGAACATTGAATAAATCAAAAGGTAAATTATTTGTTATTTCAGCTCCATCAGGAGCAGGAAAATCCTCCTTAATTCAAAAGATTTTGAAGAACTCATCAAATATAGAGTTATCAATTTCTGCTACCACAAGACTTCCTAGAGATGGAGAGGAAGAGGGCAAGCATTATTTTTTTATGAAGGATGACGAATTTAATAAACTAAAATCTGAAAACGCTTTCATTGAACATGCCATAGTTCATAATTATCAATATGCTACTCTGAGGTCATATATTCAAGAGAGGCTTGATAAAGGTATCAGTATAATATGTGATATTGATGTACAAGGATATGTCCAAATAAAGCAAGCATCTATTGATCATATTTCTATATATATCATTCCTCCAAGTCTTGAAGAATTAAAAAACAGACTAATAAAAAGAGGCTCGGATTCAGATGAAGTTATTAGAACAAGACTCAAGAATGCAAAGGAAGAATTAAAGTTTGCTGAAGAATTTGATTATAGAATTTTAAATGAAGACTATGATTCAGCATACAAAGATATAAAAGATATAGTTATTGATGGAAAATCCGTCGATAATAGGGATAAAATTAACCTTAAGATATTAAGAGATATGTTGTCTTAATGCATTAATAGAAATAGAATACGCTCCCTAGGAGAAATTATATGGCAAGATTAACAGTTGAAGATTGTTTAAAAGTAGTAAATAGTAGGTTTGATTTAATCATAATGGCATCTAAAAGAGCCAGACAGCTATCAACTACTAGCAGAGACCCTCTTGTAGAGTGGGACAATGATAAACCAACATTAGTTGCATTAAGAGAAATAGAAGCTGGTCTATTAGACAAGGAAACCCTAGATAGAACCCTTGAAGAAGATGTTCTTATGGATGGGTTTTCAACACCAGGTGCCGAAGAAACAGAAAAAGTTGAATAAATGATTTATGGAGGGCTAATTTGAGCGAAACGGTTCTCCAAAATAATCTTATAAATTTTTCAGAAACAAGTCTTTTAAAACTTCCATCGTCTTTACATAAGTCATGTAAGGCATACTTGTCCGATGAGGAGATAAAAAAAATACAAAAAGCATATTCATTTGCTTTTTATGCTCATATGGGCCAAAAAAGGAAAGATGGCTCAGATTACATAACACACCCAGTTGCCGTCACTGAAATTTTATTAGAGCTCAAAATGGATCCTGATTCTATTTGTTCTGCATTAATGCATGATGTATTAGAAGACTGCAATGTTCAAAAAAATATTTTAGCTAAAATTTTTGGTAATGATGTTGCTCATATTGTTGATGGTGTAAGCAAGCTTGGACAAATTGATTTAAAGAATGTTGCTGATAAAAATGCTAATAATTTGCAGAAAATGGCTTTAGCAATGGCAAATGATGTAAGAGTAATTCTAGTTAAGCTATGCGACCGTCTTCATAATATGAGAACAATAGAATATGTTTCAAGGAAGAAACAAATTCAAAAGTCAAAAGAAACCCTTGATCTTTATGGACCTCTTGCATTAAGAGTAGGAATGCAGGATATGCGAGCTGAACTTGAAGACAGAGCATTTAAATGCTTACATCCAATGAGAGCCAAACTATTAAAGAATGCAATTAAAAGTGCAAGTGGTGGGAGAAAAAGAATAGTAGAGAAAATTAGAAAAGACATGAAAAACCGATTGAAATCTAATGGAATAGAGGTTGCTGCTGTTAAGGGAAGAGAAAAAAACTTGTACAGTATTTACAGTAAGATTAAAACTAAACATAAACCATTTTCTGAAATTTTAGATGTCTATGGATTTAGAATTCTTGTTGATTCTATAGATGAATGCTACAGAGCCCTAGGAATAATTCATAATTATTTTTCTCCAATTGAAAACAAATTCAAGGATTATATTGCTATTCCTAAGACCAATGGTTATCAGGCATTACATACTAGCATGCTGGCATTAAATGCATTTCCAATCGAAGTTCAAATTCAGACAAGAAATATGTGGGCTACAGCAAATATGGGTGTTGCTGCTCATTGGGGGTATAAAACTCAGGATAAAAACTCAGGAGCGGAATTAAGAGCTAGTAAATGGTTATCAGGTCTAATTGATCTTCAAAAAAAATCTAAAGATCCGACCGATTTTGCAGACTCACTTAAAAAAGATCTAGACTCAGAAGAAGTTTATTTATTTTCACCAAAGGGTGATATTTATGCACTTAAGACAGGCGCTACACCTATTGATTTTGCATATGAGGTTCATACCGGACTTGGCAATACTATCATTGGATGTAAAGTTAATAGAAGAGAGGCGCCATTAAATGTTGAGCTAGAGAGTGGCCAGACAGTTGAAATAATTACTTCCAGCAAAGAAGTTGAAGCAGATCCAGCATGGCTAAATTTTGTTGTTACAAGTAAGGCAAGGAGTGGCATAAGAGCGAGATTGAGAAGCCAAAAAGAATCTTCTGCTAGAAAGGCAGGTATGTTTATGCTTGAGTCTGAGCTTAAAAGGTCGGGTAAGTCCTTAAAAGATTATAGAGGCAGTACATTAAAAAGAGTTCTCGATTCAATAGGAGTGACCTCATTAAATAAACTATTAATTGAGTTGGGCTCTGGAAAAAGAACCGGCAACATTGTTGCTGAAAGATTTTATTCTGGACTTAAAATTAGACCTGATTCTGATACAAAAAAAATTAAACCTGTTTTTATACATGACAATCACATTGAAGGGGTTTCAATTGTTTGTGCAAAATGCTGTCATCCAGTATATAAAGATCCAGTTATTGCTCATTCTGATACCGAAAGAGGTATAGTTATTCATCACAAGAGATGTAAACAAGTAGCTCCATTTATTTCAAAAGATCCAAGGTATATTCCTGCAAAATGGGCTGTTAATACTAGGAGCCATGTTTATACTGCAAAAATTAATGTTGTGACTATAGATGAGATTGGAGTTATGTCGGAGATTGTTTCAGTAATTACAAAAGCTGGCATAAATATTGAACAAGTCCATACAAAAACTATTGATAAAAACTTCTCAAGTTTTGAAATGGATGTTGATGTAGAGGATCTTGAAGAACTTAATGATGTTATGCAGAAACTAAGATCTAAGAAAATAACATCAAGTTGCACACGAATAATCAATGAAAAATGATGAACCTAAATTAAATATTTTAGGTACAATGCATCAAAATTAATTTGAGTTAGCTTTATGAATAAAAAAATTATTTTTACAGAAAATGCTCCAAAAGCAATTGGACCTTATTCTCAGGCTGTAAATGCCGGAAGTTTCACTTTTGTTTCAGGTCAGGTAGCAATTAATCCTGAAACAGGTGATTTGATGAATCAATCAATTGAGCAACAAGCCGAACAGGTAATAAAGAATTTAACAGCAATATGCAATGAAGCAAATGCCTCCTTGGATAATATTGTGAAGTTAACAATCTATATCACAGATATGAATGACTTTTCGGTTGTAAATGAAGTAATGCAAAGACACTTTAAAGAACCATATCCTGCAAGAGCAACTGTTGAAGTTTCAGCATTGCCACTTGGTGTTAATGTGGAGATGGATGCAATTTTAATTAACAATGACTAAGAATCTTTTATCAATAAGCGATTTATCAAAAAAAGAGATATTAGATTTAATTGAATTTGCTAAAAATTTTAAACTTGGCGATGGTTCTTTCAGAAAAGAAAATTTATTTCCAGATAAAACAGTAGCAAATGTTTTTTGTGAGCCAAGCACTAGAACCAAATCTTCATTTGAAATTGCTGCAAAGAACCTTGGTTGTTCTGTTGTGGGCTTTGATATTTCAAATTCTTCAGTTGAAAAGGGAGAATCTATATTTGAAACTGTAGATGCTCTTAGTTTAATGGGTGTTGATCTTTGCGTTCTAAGGCACCCAGATTCTGTTATAAGAGATTTATCTGATTACTTACCAGAAATGGTATTTATTAATGGAGGAGAGGGATCAATCTCTCATCCAACTCAAGCACTTATAGATTTAATGACAATTATGGAGTTTAAGGAATCTTTAGATGGCTTAAATATAGTAATTGTCGGAGATTTAGATCACTCAAGAGTAACTTCATCTTTTGTTGAAGGTATATCTAATTTCTCATTTGGTTCATTAACATTTTGTGGTCATCCAAGTATGTCTACAAAATACCTAGACCCTGCTTTAGGAAAGTATGAACCTGACCTAGATATTGCTCTTCAGGATGCTGATGTGGTGATGACATTGAGAATACAATATGAAAGGTTTGAGGAAACCTTAGATCTTGATTTAGAAGAATACAAACAAGCATATCAAATAACCACTGAAAGACTTGAACAAGCTAAAGGAGATGCAATCATCATGCATCCTGGACCAGTTAACTATGTAGAGATTTCAGAGAGCGTATATCATTGCGAGCAATCTGTAATTAGGAATCAAGTTGCCAATGGCGTTGCTGTTAGAATGGCAGTCCTATCTAGATTTTTGAGCAACTAAGGTTTTTTTAACAGTATTTACAATTGTAATTGTAGTTTGATCTATTTCTATATTTAGCTCATCACCCTCATTCAGATTATTAAGATTAGTAATTTTTAGAGTTTCAGGTATGAGATGAATGTTAAAACTATTTTTTAAAACCTTCCCGATGGTTAAACTACAACCATTGATACCTATATAGCCTTTCTCCATTACATAATCAGAATATTTTCCAGGCAAAGATATATTCATATCTTTAGTATTGTCTTTTTCAATTATTTTTTTTACTTTTGCAGTAAAGTGAATATGTCCTGACATGAGATGTCCGCCAATTTCAGTTGAAGCTTTAATCGATCTTTCAAGATTTACAATGTCACCTTTAACAACACTATTTAAATTTGTTTTTTTTAAAGTTTCTTCTATTACATCAAACTTAAGATTATTTTTACCACTATCTTTTGAGGTCAGACAAACACCATTCACAGATATGCTTGCACCTTTTTTTAGTTGGGCATTAAAGCCCGCTGGCGATTTGATTACCAAGCCTACATAGTCGTTGTGTCTTTTTACATTAATGATTTTTGCCTTGTGAGAAACAATTCCTGAAAACATTTATGCTCCCCATTGGCTCCTATAGGCATGAAGCTTTTCAACATACTTTTCGTAACTAGAGTTTGATTCTGAATATGAAATTAAAGTATCTAAGTCAATAATTGATATTACTTGCATATCATATTTTGATTCCAATTCTTGTTTTGCTGACATATCTCCATTGCCTTTTTCTTGTCTATCAAGGCCAACTAACATTATTTTTGGGTTAGCATTTAACGAGGCAATCATTTCTATTGATTCTTTTGCTGCTGTGCCAGCAGATATAACATCATCTATTAGTAGCACATCACCTTCGGGATCTTTTCCGATAATTGTTCCGCCTTCACCATGATCTTTAACTTCTTTTCTATTAAAAGCTAATGGATAGTTTTCTCCATGTTCGCTTAAAATCATTGAAACAATAGAGCCCAAAAAGATTCCTTTATATGCCGGTCCATAGATACAATCAAATGAGATATCAGAATCTTTAATAGCTTCGTAATAACATTCAGCTAATTTATACAAGTAACCACCATTAAGCATCTTTGCTGCATTAAAGAAGTAGGGGCTTTGTCTTCCAGATTTTAATGTAAAGTCACCAAATGCCAATACTTCAGCATCTAGAGCTAATTCAAGAAATTTATTTTGGAAGTCTTTCACTTTAAACAGTTTTTTTGTTTTTCTATAATATCAGCAATTGCCGAGCTTCCAATTTCTAACATCTCACTAAGTTGATCTTTAGAAAAGGGAGCTTCCTCTGCAGTGCCCTGAATTTCAATTAAATTCAGAGATTCTGTCATAACAAGGTTTAGGTCAGTTTCAGCACTACTATCTTCATTGTAATCAAGATCGAGAATAACCTCATTATTAAGAATTCCTAAAGAAACTGCAGCTACAAGCGACTTCATTGCTCTGTGGTCATCATGATGGTTTTTAAGCGCCAAAAATAATGCAACACATCCACCAGTAATGGATGCAGTTCTAGTTCCACCATCTGCTTGGATTACATCACAATCAACATTTATAGTTTTTCCTTTTATATATTTTAAATCGATAGCCTGTCTAAGAGATCTTCCTATTAATCTTTGAATCTCTTGAGTTCGACCACTTTGCTTTCCTCGTGCTGCTTCTCTACCCATTCTTTCGTTAGTTGATCTAGGAAGCATGCCATATTCGGCAGTCACCCATCCTTCATCACTACCTTTCATCCATCTAGGAACATTCGTATCAATCGTTGCTGTGCATATAACTTTTGTATTACCAAAAGACACCAAAACCGAACCTTCTGCATGCATGTTGACATGAGGCTCTATAGTGATTTCTCTTAATTGATTTGTATGTCTGTTGTTGCTTCTTTCCATAATCTTATCCTATGGACGCATTGATCCAGTTGTTTATGATAAATGTTCTTTAACGATTTTACTTACCAGACCCATATCAGCAGTGCCAGCCGGTATAGAGTTTTTAAGAATACCCATAACTTTACCAATATCTTGCATATTTGATGCACCAGTATTTGCAATAGCATCTTTTACCTTATCGGCTATTTGAGGTTCATCTAATTGTTCAGGTTTATATTTAGAAAGAACTTTTACTTCCTCTTGTTCTTTTTCTGCTAAATCAGTTCTGCCACCATTAGTAAATTGTGTGATCGAATCATTTCTTTGTTTAATCATTTTATTGATTATCTGAAGGGCTTTAGCGTCATCAACAGTTTCCTTACTATCAATCTCAAACTTCTGTACCTCAGACTTAAACATTCTTAAAGTATCTCGAGTCATATCATCCTTATCAAGCATTGCTTGCTTAAGATCAGATTGGATTTGAGAGAGAAGTGTCAAGATTATCTAAAAGATCTTTGTCTTGGAAATGAATATTTCCTATTTGATTTTCTAGCACGTTTAACAGCAGCAGCCATTAATCGTTTTCTTTTCTCTGTTGGTTTTTCATAGAACTCTCTTGCTCTGATTTCAGGTACAATAGCTGCTTTTTCGCAGGCACGCTTGAACTTTCTTAAACCAATGTCAAAATGTTCTGTTTCTTTTATTATAATTGAAGGCATAATTAGTCGCGTAGTTTAGGCTGTAATTGATAATTTTGCAAAACATTTATTAAAAATTTATGAAAACTTTAGGAATTGAAACTTCTTGTGATGAGACTGCTATAGCAATTTATGACTCTGAGAAAGGAATTATTGGAGAGTCAGTATTTAGTCAAATTAAAATGCATGCTGAGTATGGAGGGGTTGTACCAGAATTGGCCTCACGAGATCATTGTGTAAAAATTGTTACTGTTTTAAAAGAGGCTCTTGGAGATATTGATATTAGTTCAATAGATCAAATTGCTTATACCTCAGGACCGGGTTTGTTGGGAGCTCTCTTAATAGGTGAAAATTTTGCACAAGGGCTGTCGGCAGCATTAAACAAACCCTTACTTCCTATAAACCACCTAGAAGGCCATTTAATGTCACCAGTAATGGAATTTCCTGAAATTCAAACTCCTTATATTTCTCTACTTGTAAGTGGTGGACACAGCATGATTGTAGATGTAAAAGAGAGGGGAGAATATGAAATTTTAGGACAATCTCAAGATGATGCAGTCGGAGAAGCTTTCGACAAAGTAGGTAAATTATTAGAACTACCATATCCAGGTGGGCCGCATATTGAGAAGCTTGCATTACAAGGAAATTCAAAGGCTTATGATTTTCCAAGGCCAATGATTCATAGCGATAACCTTGATCTAAGCTTTAGCGGACTAAAAACATCAGTTTTATATACGGTTAGGGACATTGAGAATCTAACAGATCAAGTGAAGGCAGATATTGCAGCTTCATTTCAACAGGCTGTCATTGATGTCTTAACCAAGAAGATAAAAAAAGCTGTTGAAGTTAGCGGTAGATCAGAAGTAATTATTGCAGGAGGTGTTGCAGCCAATAAGGCTCTTCGAGCTGCTATAAAAGATTTAGAAACTTCGCTTGGTATTAGGGTGTTTTACCCATCATTAAAATACTGTGGAGATAATGCTGCAATGATTGCTTTTGTAGGATCACTAAGATCTTCTGATAAGATTGAGCATAAGGCATCTTATGTAAGAGCAAGATGGCCATTGAGCGAATTAACAAAATGAAAGATGTGATATATATCAAAGATCTGAGAATCAAAACAATAATCGGTATATTTGATTGGGAAAGAAAAGAAAAACAAGAGGTTAGTATTGATCTTGAGTTCCCATTTGATTGCAAAAAAGCCGCAGCAACAGATTCAATCGAAGATGCAACAGATTACAAGGCAATTGCCAAAGCTGTAATAAAATTTGTTGAGGAATCTTCCTTTCAACTTCAAGAGACTCTTGCTGAGGGTATAGCTTCTTTGGTAAAGAATGAATTTGGCGTTGAGTCAATTAAATTAAGAGTTTCAAAACCTGGAGCGATTAGGGGCTCTAAAGATGTTGGCTTAGTTATATATAGATAATGCAATATTTTTTATCTCTTGGAAGTAATATAAACGCTGAAACGAATATTATTTTTGCGATTGAGCAACTAAATAAAATACTCACTAATACAAAATTTTCATCTATACACAAAACCAAAGCTGAGGGTTTTGAAGGTAATGACTTTTTGAATTTAGTAGTTGCTGGAGAGTCAGAGTTAGATTTTGATCAGCTCAATCAAAAGCTTAAGGATATTGAGAATCAATCTGGTAGAGAAAGAGATGTACCTAAATTTAGCGCAAGGACACTTGATATTGATATTGTCCTGCAAATTGATGAAGATGAAATAATTTATGAGAGTGATGAAATTCAGAAATACTCATTTGTTTCAGAGCCCCTTAAGGAAATTCTTTAAATGCGCAGGAACTTAACCGTAAGGAAAATTCATAGATATTTAAGTATATTTATTGCTATACAACTTTTGTTGTGGACTATATCTGGCATTTACTTCGCATATAACAAGATTGAAATGGTGAGAGGTGAACAATATCGTTTACCACTTGAAACCGAATACAGAATCTTCAAAAGACTCGGTCAAGAAATCATTGAAAAAAATGAGAATGGTTTAAAAACCTACCTCACTTACCCAGATAATTTACCTGTGAATAATTTGCTTCCAAGTGAAGCAATAAATATTGCTAAAGAAAAAACTTCATTAAACCCAACAGAGGTAAGTTTGATAGAAACAGCAGAAAGAGGGGCAGAGTTTAGGGGAAGAAGATTGCCTATCTATAAAGTTTCTACAGACACAAAAGATGGTATCAATATCTATATTGATCCAATAACTGGAGATGTTGCTGCAATAAGATCTGATTCATGGCGAGCCTGGGATCTGCTGTGGGCGTTACATATTATGGATTATCAAGACAGAGATAATATAAATAATTTCTTGCTAAAGATATTCTCTATTCTTGCTTTAGTTAGCTCTATTTCGGGGGTAATACTGTTCTTTAGAAAAACTATTTAAAGTTATTTTCAACTATTGACCAACCATATTCAGCCAGAGGATAGACTTTCATTCCTCTCTCTTCGGCATGCTTACTTGATGCGGTTCCATCTCTAACTCTTCCAAGAATTCCTTGGCAAATAGCTGCGACTTTAAAAATACTAAATGCCATATAGAATTCCCAATTTGCAGATAGATCTTTACCAGTTATCTCTGAATACATGTCACGGTACTCCATCTCATTAGGAATGCCGATTTCTTTTAATTTGGCATGATCGTAATACATTGGCTCTGTTCTCCATGTAAGACAGTGATAACAAAAATCTGCAATTGGATGACCTAAAGTAGAAAGCTCCCAATCAAGAACACCTATTACTTCCTGGTTTTTCATAATCATATTGTCTAAACGATAATCACCATGAACAATTGATGTTTCATCATCATCAGGAATATTATTTGGCAGCCACTCTATTAGATTATTCATTTCTTCAATATTATCTGTCTCAGATGCTAGATATTGCTTGGACCACCTTGATACTTGTCTAGCAACATAGTTACCGGGCTTACCATAATCCTCTAGACCGATTTTTTTATAATCAACACTGTGCAGGGCTGCAAGAGTTTTATTTTTATTTTGATAGACCTTTATCCTTTGTTCTTTTGAAAGAGAGGGCAACAGTGGGTGCCAATAAATATCACCATCTAAACAATCCATTACAAAAAAAGCAGTGCCAGCTACATCTTCGTCCTCGCAAAGGCCATAGGTTTTAGGAACAGGAACCTTAGTTTTACCAAGGGCTGTCATGACTCTATATTCTCTATCAACAGCATGAGCTGAAGGTAAAAGTTTTCCAGGAGGCTTTCTTCTTAATACCAACTCTTTTCCTTCGGTGATAATTTTATAAGTAGGGTTTGATTGACCACCTTTAAATTGTTCAATTGTTTTGATTGCGCCTGCATTTGGAACATGTGCATCTATCCAAGGTTGAAGCTTCTTGGCATCAATCTTAAGATTTTCGGCAACTTCTTTTGTTCCAGAAAATACTTTTTCATATTTGTGATGATCATGAATCATGATAAGGATCTCCCTCCATCAACTTTAATTACTTGTCCTGTCATATATTTTGAACCGACAACAAATTTTACTGCATTGGCTATATCTTTCTCATTACCCATTCTTTTTAATGGAATGTTAGATACTACTTTTTCTTTTTGTTCATCTGTCCAAGTAACATCAGGTGGCTCAAGCATTGCTCCTGGAGCTATTGCGTTAACATTAACTTCTGGAGCTAATTCTCTTGCTAAAACCTTAGTTATCGATTCTAGACCTCCCTTGGCGGCTGCGTATATAGAAAAATTTGCAACGCCTTTGCTTAAATTAGTATCAGTAATATTAATAATAGAGCCTCGAGATTCAATTAGCTTATCTTTAAGTCCTTGAATAAGAAATAAAGGACCCTTTAAATTGCTACCAATTAGTTTATCCCAATGGTCATCTGAAACTTCTGATAGAGGCGTAGGATAAAAAGTTGAAGCATTATTAACTAAAACATCAATGCTATTAAAGCATTCTCTTGACTCATGAATTAATCTTTGTACATCAGTAGAAATATCTAAATTTGCTTGGATAATTTTTGCACTTTCAGGATTAATTGAGTTTATTTGATTTGCAAGGTCCTCAGCATCTGCTTTTGAAGAATTGTAATGAATAATAATATTCCAGCCTAAGCCGCAAAATGTAAGAGCAATTTCTTTGCCAATCCTTTTTGCAGCACCGGTTATTAAAATTGTTTTACTCATAGACTTTTGTTAATAATATTCAAATATATTTTAAGCTTTTCCTCATTTATTTCATTATTTGGAATATCTTTTAAAACAGAAAAGTCTGTTTCTTTAGAATTTTTCAGCAAATTAAGGATTAAATTACTTGTTTCTGTTAATTGAGGTAGCGCAGTCAGACCTTTAATTAAATCTTTATTGCGATCAAAATTAATTAATGGAACTAAATTAATAAGTTCTTTAGAAGTCATATCAGTATTGATTTTCAATAACATCTCAAAGACATTTGATGCATTTTTATAAATATTGGGTATGGGAAGGACATCACCTAAAAGAAAATTATTGTTTGCCTGAAGTTCAGCCCATCTAATTATCTTACTTGAACTAGAATCACATTTTGAGTCCTCTAATGATTTAAAAAAGGGCTCTTTGAGATTGAGCTCTAAAATTATTTCAAAAAATTTATTAGGAATCTTGGATTTAATTGCAAGCTCTGTTTCCACCCAGACTCTATCAGCAGATAAATTTGCTATTTCACCAGAATCAACTATGGCTTTTATAAGCTTTATTGTTATTGAATCAATCTTGAAGTCTTTCAGATGTTCATAGGTATGAAACCTTGCTAATCTAATTGCTCTAAGGGGGTCTTCGGAAAAGGCATCTGATACATGTCTAAATATTTTATTTTTAATATCATTAAGCCCATTAAATGGGTCAATAATTTTTCCATCACTGTCTCTTGCAATTGCATTAATAGTTAAGTCTCTTCTAGAGAGGTCTTCTTCCAATGTTACTTCTTTACCGTAATAGAAATTGAAACCATGATACCCCTTACCAGTTTTTCTTTCAGTACGAGCTAGCGCATATTCTTCATTTGATTCAGGATGAAGAAAGACTGGAAAATCCTTACCAATGGGTTTAAAACCTTTAGCTATCATCTCTTCAGGAGAAGAGCCAACTACTACCCAATCTTTATCTTTTGCATCCTTATTTAGAAGAGAGTCTCTGACTGCTCCGCCTACCTCATAAATCTTCATTTTTTCTTAACATGAAATAATTTTTTATCCTCTAATCTTATAGCTGTTAGCTTATTACCCCAAACACAACCAGTATCTAAGCCAATAATATTTTCCAGATTAGTTTTTCCATCTAAGGATGCCCAATGACCAAATATTATATTTTCATTATCTTTCAGATTCTTTTTTGTTTGGTCAAACCACCTCACGTAACCTTTTTTTGGTTTGCTTGATTTTAGATCAAGCTTTAATGAACCATCTTCACCTAAAAATCTCATTCGTGTGAAGTAATTAATTATTGTTCTCAATCTTTTGTATTTTTTTAATTTTGAACTCCATATTTTTGGAGTATCGCCCCAAATATTATCCAATAAATTATATGAATCATTCTTCAGAGATTCTGTTACTTCTTTAGATAGCTTTTTAGCATCCTTTGATGTCCATAAAAAAGGTATGCCTGCATGTGATATTAAGTATGTTTGTTTTGATTCTTTTATTTTTACTTCAATAAGCAAAGGTAGTTTTTTTAACCATGAGTAATATTTATTTAGATTTTTTGACTCCAGTACTTTTTTTAAGGATTTATCTTTTTTTTCATGTTCAATTAAATATAGTAAATAGAAATCATGGTTCCCAAGAACAGCTCTAACAGAATTTTTATTTTTGATACAAAAGTTCAGCACTTTCTCTGATTCGCTGCCCCTGTTGACCAAGTCACCTGCAAAAATTAATTTATCTTTATTGCTATTAAAGTTTATCTTTTTTAATAGCGATTGAAGCTCTTGGTAACATCCCTGAACATCTCCTACAACATAATGAGCCATTTATTCTTTATAGTTTTTTGATATTTCTAAATATTCTTCTAAGGATACCTCTTCAGGCCTTAAATTTGGATTAATTCCAAGAGAGTCCCAGTCGATAAATATTTTTTTTAGATTGTTTTTAATATTTTTTCTTCTAGATACAAAAGACATGTCTATTATTTTAAATAAACTTTGTTTTAAAGATGAATCAAGAAAGCTTTCTTTTGGACTTAATCTTATGAAACTTGAATTAACTTTAGGCTTAATATCAAAAGCCTCCGGTGGCACATCAAACAATATTTGAGTTTCAAAAAAACAGGATAGTTTTATTGAAAGTTTTCCCCAGTTTTTTGATCCTATATTTCCAGATATCTTATCGGCTACCTCTTTTTGTACTAAAAAATGCATGTCATTAATTGATTCATGCCAATCTATAAATCTCAATATAATCTGAGTAGATATGTTGTAGGGTAGGTTGCCTACAATTCTAAATTTTTGATCAGAAAGAAAGCCTAGTGGTTCAGATAAGATATCACCTTGAATAAAATCAAAATTTGCAGGCTGCTGAAATTTTTTGCGAAGGTAATCAATATTATTAGGATCTATATCAAGAGCTTTAACATTAACCCCGTCTATATTAAGAACATTAGTTAATGCGCCCATTCCTGGACCTATTTCAAAAAAATAATCTTGTTTCTTTGGTGAAATTGCTTGACCCATTTCAAAAATAATTGCCGGATCAGATAGATAATTTTGACCAAATTTCCTTCTTATGTCTCTAGAATGCATTAGATTATTTTTTTAGCAATCTTTATTGCTTCTTTTAAAGAAGCTGTATCAGACTTTCCAGAGCCAGCCATATCAAGAGCTACGCCATGATCCACAGATGTTCTTACAATAGGAATGCCAAGAGTTACATTAACAGCAGAACCAAAACTAAGAGCTTTAAGAACCGGTAGAACTTGATCGTGATACATTCCAAGAAATGCATCAGTTTCTTTGAGACCTTTTTTTGTAAATGCTGTGTCTGCCGACTTAGGGTATGAGATATTTATTTTCTTTTTCCTTAATTCTTTTACTGCAGGTAATAGGATTTCTTTTTCCTCTGATCCAATTTTTCCACCTTCTCCTGCGTGAGGATTTAATCCTAATAAAGTAATTTGAGGATTCTTGATCTTGAATTTATTCTTTAGTTCGTCATCAAGAATGATCGCCTTATTAATAATTAATGATTTTGTTATCTTTTTTGGCACAGCTTTTAAAGGTATGTGAGTTGTTGCCAATGCAACTTTAAGCTTTTCTGATTCAAGTAGCATGAGGACATCTTTGCTTTTGGTTAGTTTTTGAATATGTTCTGTATGGCCTGAGAATTTTTTATCAATCGAAATAATATTTTCTTTGCTGATAGGTCCTGTTACAAGCCCAACTTTTTTATTTGTTAGGGCTGTATCAATACCATAGTTAAGATTATCCAAAACATATTTAGCATTTGAGCGATGTAGCTTCCCATATTTTGTATTTGGACATTTAGCAATTTTAATTACCTGGATTTCATTTCTTTTATTTTTTTTTAATTCTACAGGATTTGAAATTTCTTTTATTTTGATTTTTTTTCCAAGTGTATTAGCTCTATCAATCAAAAGCTCAGGATCAGCAATACATGCTATTGGAATATTGATTTGGTTCCAGAAAGTAGAACAGCTAAGTTGAATAATTAAATCTGGTCCGATTCCAGAGGGTTCGCCAGGTGAGTAAATAATTTTTTTCAATCTAGTTCTTTGATTTCAACAAAGGCTTCTGCTCTCATTGAGCGTAGAGTATTCTCCAGCTCCTCTTCATATTTCCTTCCATATAGAATTTGATAAGCTCTTTCTTCTATAAGATCTCTAGTCATGTCATGATTCCGTTTGTCTAATACTTCAAGAAAATGAAAACCAAACTCTGTCTGAAAAACCTCAGAAACTTCGCCTATTGGAGTTTCTATCATGGTTTTTTCAAATTCAGGAGCAAGAACACCTTTGCCTAACCAATCAAGATCTCCGCCTTGCTTTGCAGAACCAGGATCTTCAGAATATTCTTTTGCTAGATCGGCAAAATCTTCCCCATTAAGTATTCTTGATCTAATATCATTTAGTTCTGCGATCGTAGTCTCTTCATCTCTGATTGTTGAAGGAGTTAATAGAATATGTCTTGAGAACCATTGATCTTCATATTGAACAAATGGGCCTCTTTTATCCTCAAGCTTAAGAATATGATACCCAGCGCCACTTTCAAGAGGCGAGGTTATATAACCAACTTTTTGATTTTTTATTGCACTAGCGAATAATTCAGGCATTTCATTTGCTCTTCTCCAATCCATTGCTCCACCATTTTTTGCATTTGAACTTATAGATACATCTATTGCTATATCTGAAAAATTTTCGCCTTCATTGATTCTTGAGATAACATTTTCTGCTTGGTTTTGTGTTTGAACTAAAATTTGTCTTAGTAAAAGCTGTGGCTCAAGCTCAATCAGTGATTCATCAGTAGCAAGAAAGGCATCAAATTCTTTTTCAGTAATCGTAATTTCAGATTGGACTCTTCCTCTTTGTATTCTTTGAATAATCATTTGTTTTCTAACATTTTCTCTAAATTCTTCATAAGAATCTCCGCTATCTTCAATGAAAGATATAAATTGCTGCAGTTCCATTTGATTATTTTGAGCTATTCTAATAATAGAGCTGTTTAATTCAGCGTCACTAATTCTGACCCCGGCTCTATTAGCTAACTGAAGCTGAAGTTCCTCTATAATCAATGACTCAATGACCTGTTCTTTTAGGTCATCTATGCTTGGTTTTGGTATATTTTGTTGATCATATCTTGCAATAATTTCATCTAAGCCAGCTTTTATTTGAGATTCCATAACAACCCCATCGTCAACAATCACAGCTATTCTGTCTAAGATCTCTATGGCAGAAAAAATTCTGGTGGATAAAAAAAGTGTTGTTATTAATGCTATGTTTTTCATGTTTAAATTAATTTAATTTTTAAAAAGTGAATTATTTAATAATCTATTCACTCTATCAAAAGATGAGTTAAGGCCTTTAAGCTCAAACTCAAAATTTATTCTACTTTTGCTTTCAATATAAATCATATTATCCCACGCATCTGCAAGATGAGGGTATAAAATTTCTTGATTTAGGTTGTATTTGGAATAGTTTCTGTCTGACGTCGTTATTCTTAACGCTAGACAACAGTTCTCATATTCGATTCCAAATAAGCTCTCAATATTTGTCTTTGTACTATCATCTCTTTTTAACTGAGCAATAAGCTTAAAGCTTGGGTTTATATCTATATCAACAAAAAGCTCAGAATAATCCATCTCTATATTGAAATCCCCAGCAATCTTCCTATATTTTTTTGCATAACCAATGAGTCCAAAATCTAATTTTTGCTTAATGGTCAACCCACCAAGTTGCAAATCATTATTTCCATGTGTATATCCTGCATAACTATCAATTAGAGTTTTATTATTTGGCATCCATGTTCCAGAAATTAATAAAGGATCTTCATCAATTGCTATCATTGAGTGATTCATAAAAACTTTTCTATCTTTCAGATAGTATTTTTTTGAGACTCTTAGACTAATATTATTTTTATTATTATTAATATTTTTATAGCCAAGGCTAAGGGTATAAAAGTTTTGGTCACCAATTCTATCCATGCCAGAAAACCTTGAATTTTGAAATAGATCATTTTCAAAGGAGATCTCATTAGAATCAAAGATTGGATTATTTTTTTGATTTTTAAATCCTGTGTAACCTAATATCAACTTTGGCTCTAAGATATGACGACCGTTGTTCTTGTAGCTTATAAAAACTGAGCTTAGATCTAGAAGCGCATTGGGAATAGTTACATTTTTAGGTTTAGTTGAATATCTGCTCAAGTCATAAATTATGCTTGTAAGACCAAAACTAGAATTTATATTAATTCCTTTAATATGGGCATGTTTTGATATTGAAAGATCTGAGTATATTCTTTTCCCTTCTGTCGGATTCTCAATTACTCTTAATAAGCTATCACCATGCACTTGATATCCGTAATAACCGTGAATTTTATCTGCATTAAAATTAGCAATATTCAATCTTTCTTTAATTGATAAGCCTCCAAAGTTTTTGAAATAATTTAAATTTATACCAATTGATTTCTCGTAACCGTTTGAAAGAATAGGATTTAGAGACTGATAACTTTGATGTTCAACAGTAATTTCAATGTTCTTTAATTTGGTTTCAACTGAAATATTTTGATTCAAGCTTTGAGATCTTTGATAACCAATAGAGGTAATGTCTCCTGGGATGTCTCTCAATAGCAGTGCATCGGAAGCCTTTGACCAGTCTATAGAAATGTTTGTGAATAAAAAATTAAAAGTATCATTATATTTATAAGCCCATCTAGAATAATTTTCTTTAAGGTATTCATTTTTAAGCTCATCGTCCTTGTCAAAATATATAAGGTCAAGATTCCTCAAGCTACTATTATTTCCATGAAGAGATCGATAATTGAATTCAAATCCAGAGCCTCTTTTTGCAATATGTCTTGGAGCTACTGTGAAATCAGATCTTTCAGAAACAACCTTATAATAAGGAATCATTAGATCAATACCATCGGAAGAATATGATATAGATGGCTCAAGAAACCCACTCATTCTCTCATCAGATGTAGCAAATGGGATATAGGGAAAAGCAAAAATTGTATTACCTGCAGCTTTTATTTTAATATTTTTTGCTAAGCCTCTATTAGCAGCTGAGTCTAGAGCTATTTCTTCAGCTTCTAGGATCCAGCCGCTGCTTGGATCTGCACATGATGACATGGAAGCATTAGTTAAAAGTATTTTTTCATCTAAGACCCCAGTTAAATAATCAAAATTAAATACTAGATTCCTTTCCCGGGAAAAGACCATTCCATTATTGAGCGAAATAGAATTATCATCTTTATTCAGATATCCCTTTAAAGCATTAAAATAAAAATCTTTAAGAAAAATTTCTCCCTCATTAGAGAATTCAACCCTTCCATTTTCTCTATCTAATTCTGCATTTTGGGATCTCAATAGACCATCAACAAAGTCAAGTTGAACATTGCCATAGAGAATTAATCTTTTATCTTCAGTTATCTGGAACTTATCCGAGTCGATATTAATATCCTCACCTTCTTTTACAGAACCTATTTTAGGAACATAAGAGATGCATGTGTTTTTGTTTGATTCAGCTATTTTAGTTAAAACTCCGTCCACCAAAAAGTCTCCTTTAATAGGATTCATCATTAGTGAGCCTATAAAAATCGGCAAAGTAAGAGCAAATCTCTTCATTTATATATTTTATACCTCTTAGCTTTGAAAGAATATTTTATGAAAAGTTCTTTTATTTTTTAGAATTTATGTAATCTTCAAGCTGATTCATATGATCTTTTCCAAAAAAGATTTGATCATCTATTAAAAAGGTGGGAATACCAAAAGCACCTTTTTTAACTGCCCATGAGGTATTCTCTATTAACTCATCTTTGCAGGCTTGAGTTTCAATTAATTCAAAAATCTCATCGCACTTGATTCCATAGTCCACAAGCGACTGTTTGAGGATATCTTTGTCTTGAATATTAAGATCTTTTTCCCACATAGCTGACATAGTGCATTCAAGGTATTTATCAAAAATGCCTAATTTTTTTGCAGCAACAGCACCTCTTTGAACATAAAGTGAGTTCTGTGGAAAGTTAGAATTTTGTTTGAATAGTTTTAAATCATGTTTCTTGATAAATCTTTCCATTTCTATAAAAAAGTAATCTGATTTATTTTTTACATCAGCATTTGCTATTAATGGCGGTGTATTGTTTGTTAGTTTGAAGATACCTCCAGCTAAGCAAGGTATGTAGTTAAAAGTAGTATTTGTTCTTTTTTCAAACTCAGGCACTACCTTATGCGCCAAATATCCATTTGGAGTAGCTACGTCATATATAAAGTCAACTTTCATTTGTTTTCACAATTTTGTAAAGTAAAGCAATTAAACAACGTTATGAATGATTTTTCAAAATATTCAGCAATTATCATAGGAGCCGGTGATGCTACTGGCTCAGCTTTATGCAAAAAATTTGCAAGCAATGGCTATAAAGTTTGTGCAGTTAGAAGGCCGGGAAATTTGGATAAATTTAAACCATTAGAAAATGATATTGTTGAAACAGGTGGCTGGATAAAGTGCTTTGGCGTTGATGCCAGAGAGGAAGAATCAATCCAGCAATTATTCAAGCATGTTGAAGAAGAAGTAGCGCCAATTGATGTCGTCATTTTTAATCCAGGGGCTAATGTTTTTTTTCCAATAGAAGATACAACATCTCGTGTCTTTAAAAAAGTATGGGAGATGGCTGCTTTTGGAGGTTTTTTAACTGGAAAAGAAGCAACAAAATATATGAAAAAAAGAAATAGAGGCAGCATTTTTTTTACTGGCGCAACCGCATCTATGAGAGGCAGCTCGGGTTTTTCTGCTTTTTCCAGTGCTAAATTTGCATTAAGAGCTCTTGCTCAAAGCATGGCAAGAGAACTTGGACCACAAGGAATTCATGTTGCCCATTTTGTTATTGATGGCGCAATTGACACAGCATTTATAAAAGAAAATTTTCCAGATATATATGCTCTAAAAGAAAAAGACGGTATTCTGCAACCAGATGCAATTGCGGATGCCTATTGGTTTGTTCATACTCAGCACAAAAGTGCATGGACTCATGAATTAGATTTAAGACCATATATGGAGAAATTTTAATCATTAAAAGAAGGAAAAAATTATGAGCCTAAAAGACAAAGTGATATTCATATCGGGAGGCAGTAGAGGTATTGGTTTGGCTATGGCAAAAAAAGCTGCTGCTGATGGAGCCAAATTAGCCATAGCTGCAAAAACAGCTGAACCTCATCCGAAACTACCAGGCACAATTTTTACAGCTGCAGAAGAGATAGTAGAAGCGGGCGGCGATGCTCTGCCAATTATTTGCGATATTCGAAGCGAAGATAATGTTAGAGATGCTATCAATAAAACTGTTGACCATTTTGGTGGTATAGATATTTGTATTAATAATGCTTCGGCAATTCAGCTCACAAATGTAAAAGACACAGAAATGAAAAGGTATGATCTGATGCATCAAATCAATGGAAGAGGAACCTATATGGTAAGTAAATATTGCTTACCCCATCTTGAAAAAGCATCAAATCCTCATATCTTAAATTTGTCACCGCCTCTTGATATGAGCGCCAAATGGTTTGCAGGAACCGTAGCTTACACTATGGCTAAATATACGATGAGCATGTGTGTTCTTGGTATGGCTCAAGAGTTTGCTGATAGAGGTATAGCAGTAAACGCTCTTTGGCCTAGAACTGCAATTGCAACAGCCGCGGTTCAGAATCATCTGGGCGGTGATGAAATCATGAGATTATCCAGAAATGTAGACATTATGGCTGATGCTGCATATGAAATCCTTACAAAAGATTCAAAATCATTTACTGGTAATTTTTGTATTGATGATTTGGTTCTGCATGAAGCCGGCGTAACAGATTTCAGAAAGTACGCAAATGTACCTTTTAATGAACTTATGCCCGATTTTTTTGTGCCTGATGACACTCCTGTCCCTGATGAAGTTAAAAATAGTTAATTGAAAAAAGAAGAAGTACTAGAGCTCGCAAAAAAAAATGGCTTTGATGCTATAAAGGCTGACGTTTTAAAGCTTGAAGCAAGTGGCAGAGAGTACTATAGACTTCATATAGATAATCATAAATCTATAGTTATGTGTTACCTCAACCCCTATAAAGGTGATCATAAAAAATTTATTCATGTTGCAAATTTTTTTAGAAATTCAAATATTAATTGCCCCGAAATTATTTTAGTTGAACAAAAAACAGGAGTGGTGATCCAGCAAGATCTTGGTGATGATTCTTTAATTGATATCAACTTAAATGATAATCCTGAGTTATTAAAAAAATCAGTCAAGCTTCTTTCCCAGATTCAGACAGCTCACATACCTCAAATAAATAAACTAGATGATGAATCTTTAGCAATGCAAATGGAAACAATGCAATCTGTTTTTGTAGAAAAATATTTATCTTTAAAAAAAATTGAAGAATTAAAAATCTTACAGTCTCAGGTGTTACTTAGATTATCTGAGCAGCCATGGATGAATTGTCATTTTGATTTTGAAAGAAGAAATCTTATGTTAGATTCGAATCAAGAGATATCAGTTATTGATTTTCAGGATTTATGTATTGGCCCAGTTGGCATAGATTTGGCAGGCATACTTGTAGATCATTATATTCCTTATTCTAATGACTTAAGTTCTAGCGCCATTGAACATTATATAAAATGCATACAATTAGATGTTGGCGTTGAAGATGTATTTGAATGGCTAAGATGGGGTGGAATTCAGCGTAATATGAGAATTTTGGGCACACTTAGTAATTTATATATTCAAGATAACAGGACTTTTAGATTAAAGGATTTACCAAGGATTCTTGAAAATTTAATTACATTATTGCCAAATGATGAGTTTATGTCTCTAAAAGAAAATTTAAGTTCAATTGTTATGCCAAAGCTTTTGCTGGAGTTAAAAGCATTATGAAAGCGATGATTCTTGCAGCAGGATATGGCAAAAGAATGATGCCTCTAACAGAAAATCTGCCAAAGCCTTTATTAAAAGTTGGCAATGAAACTTTAATTGAAAGAAATATTAATGCTCTTTTGAAAGAGGGATTTAATGAAATTATTATTAATGTTTCCTATCTTGGCAGCATGATTAAAGACCATGTTTTGGAGATGTTTCCAAATATCAATATTTATTTTTCTGATGAAAAAATACCTCTTGGAACAGGAGGTGGAGTTTTAAATGTCATAGAACGTTTAGGTGTCGAACCATTTTTGCTGATAAATGCTGACATTTTTCATCAAATTAAATTAAAAGACATAAAGAAAAATGTAGAAATTGCACATCTTGTTGGTGTAAAAAATCCTGATCATAATATTGGCGGTGATTTTTGTTTGGATTCTGATTTAGTCACCATAAGTAATAAACATGCAAATGAATATACATGGAGTGGGGTATCAGTTATAAATCCAATAATATTTGATGGACTTGCCATAGAAGACGCGCCTTTTGATATTTGGAAATCTATACTTGTTGGATATATCGAAAAAAATATGGTTACTGGGCAGATATCAGACTCTATGTGGATAGATACTGGGACTATTGATCGCCTAGAGCTTGCTAATAAAACTTATAAAGACGAAAATTAACCTATGAGCAACAGTAACAGTAACTATATTATTGCACCATCGATTTTATCTGCTAATTTTGCAACATTAGGTGAAGAGGTTGTAAATGTCTTAAATGCTGGAGCAGATTGGATTCACTTTGATGTTATGGATAACCATTATGTTCCCAATTTAACTATAGGTCCCATGGTATGCAAATCATTAAGAGATTATGGAGTAAAAGAATTTATTGATGTTCATTTAATGATTGATCCTGTAGATGAATTAGCACAAAGCTTTATAAAAGCTGGGGCTGATTTAATAAGTTTCCATCCTGAAGCTTCAAAACATGTCCACAGATCAATTCATGCGATAAAAGATCAGAATTGCAAAGCAGGCTTGGTTTTCAATCCAGCATCTTCTCTAGATATATTAGAAAATGTAATTGAAGACTTGGATTTAGTCTTAATAATGAGTGTTAATCCTGGTTTTGGCGGCCAATCATTTATTCATAGCTCTTTAGACAAAATAGAAAAAGTTAGAAAAATGATAGATGCGACAGGCAAAGATATTCGTCTTGAGGTTGATGGGGGAATCAATAACGATACTATAAATCTAGCAGCACAAGCAGGTGCAGATACATTTGTAGCTGGATCAGCCATATTTAATACTGATAATTATGAGCAAACCATCAGCACGCTCCGCGCTAAAATTACTTAGTTTTTCTTTTTTAATTTTTTTTAATATTTTTGCTGAAGGCAAAAATTTTATTTCCTTAGAAAAATATTTATCGCAAATAGAAATTGTTTCAGATCCACAAGATCGTAAAACAGGCCTTATGAATAGAGAAAGTTTGCCTGATGATAGTGGCATGATATTTGTTTGGGATAGAAATAAAGTTCAATGTATGTGGATGAAGAATACTTCAATACCATTAAGCGTTGCTTATATCGAAGATACAGGTGAAATTATAGATATTTATGATATGGTGCCCTTATCAAGGAAGTCAGTATGTTCTAGAAAGCCTGCTTTATATGCATTAGAAGTTAATCAAGGTTGGTTTGAAAAAAATGAATTGTATGTTGGCGACTTTATAAACATAAGCTCAGTTATACAAAATGCTAAGTAAAGAAGAATTTCAATCATATGTCGATTCAGGATTTAATATTATTCCTGTTGTTGAAGATTTGTTATTAGAGAATCAAACACCCTTAACCATATATTCTCAGATATCAGACAAGAGCAACACATTTCTTCTTGAGTCTGTTGAAGGTGGTGACAAGTGGTCACAGTACTCAATCATTGGATTTAATTGTTCAGATACAATCAAGGTTACTGGAAATGTTATTGAATTAAAAAATGGTGATGAAATTAGTTCTTTTAGTTCAGATGACCCCTTGAGTGAGATACAAAAAATCACATCAAGTTTTAAATCAGCTGATATAAATAATCTTCCAAGATTTTATGGTGGATATGTAGGTTTTTTTGCATATGAGAGTGCCCGATATGCTGAAAAAAAAATTGCAGACCTTCCGGCTAAAGAATCAAAATTTCAAGAGCATATGCCCGAAATTTTTTTGGTTAAAGCTGAACAACTTGTTGTATACGATAATTTTAAAAACACTGCTCAAGTCATATTTAATGCTGATCCAAGCAAGCACTCTTATGAAATTGTTAAAAATCAAATAAATGAAATGAAAGCAAGCTTTTCTTCTGCTTCAACTTTAGCAGAAATAACATTTAAGGATCCCAAAAGCTTGAAGCACTTTGAATCAAATTTTAAAAAAGAAGAATACCTCGAAGCTGTAAATAAGATTAAAAACTATATTAAAGAAGGCGATGTATTTCAGGTTGTCTTAGCTCAAGATTTTTACTCTAAATTTGATTTAAATCCCTTTGATTTATATAGGGCAATAAGAAAACTTAACCCGTCACCATATATGTATTTTTTAGATCTAGAAGAATGTCAGGTTGTTGGTTCGTCGCCGGAAATTCTTGTCAGACTCGAAAATGACAAATTAACTCTTAGACCAATTGCCGGAACAAGAAAAAGAGGCAAAGATCCAGAAGAAGATAAGCAGAATGAGGATGATTTATTGAATGACCCTAAAGAGCTAGCTGAGCATTTAATGCTTATTGATTTAGGAAGAAATGATGTTGGGAGAGTCTCAGAAATAGGCTCAGTAAAAGTGACCGATAAAATGGTTATTGAAAAATATTCTCATGTAATGCATATAGTCTCAAATGTGGTTGGTACTCTTTCAAAAGATCTTGATTATCTTGATGCATTGAAAGCTTCGCTACCAGCAGGAACATTATCTGGTGCACCAAAAATTAGAGCCATGGAAATAATTAATGAATTAGAACCTAGTTCAAGAGGAATATACGGCGGTGCTATAGGATATATCTCATGGAATGGGAATGTTGATACAGCAATCGCTATAAGAACTGCTGTTATAAAAGACAAAATGATTCATGTAGGTGCTGGAGCTGGAATTGTTGCAGATTCTATTCCAGAAAATGAATGGCTAGAATGTATTCAAAAATCTAAAGCTTTTGTAGACGCCTTGGAAATGATCTCATGATATTAGTAATTGATAATTATGATAGCTTTACATATAACCTTGTTCACTATGTTGGTGAATGTGAAGAGGAAGTGCTGGTTGTTAGAAATGACGAAATCTCAATAGCAGGAATTGAAAATCTTAATCCAAAAAAAATAGTTATTTCACCAGGACCTTGCACACCCAGAGAAGCTGGAATATCAGTTAAATTGATTCAGGAATCAAAAGTTCCAATTCTAGGAGTATGTCTTGGACATCAATCTATTGGTGCTGCTTTTGGCGGCAAAATTATAAAAGCACCAGAAATTATTCATGGAAAATTATCAAAAATTTCACATAATCAAAAAGGAATATTTCATGATATTGAAACCCCTTATTCAGTGGTCCGTTATCACAGTCTTGTTATAGAAAAAGACTCATTACCACAAGAACTTGAAATTACTGCTGTATTAGAAGAAAACCCAGATGTTATTATGGCAGTTCAACATAAAGAAAAACCAATATACGGAGTTCAGTTTCACCCAGAATCTATTGAGACAGGCCATGGTATGAAACTTATTAAAAATTTTTTAGACCTATGATCAAAGATATTCTTACCAAACTGAGTCAAGAACAAGATCTTTCATATGAAGAAATGCAAGATGTTGTAAACAGCATTATGAGCGGTGAAGAAGAAGATGTTGATATAGAAAATTTTCTTCTAAGTCTAAACAAGAAAGGTATTAAAGAACCAGAAATAACTGCTGCTGCAACAGTTATGAGAGAAAAATCTCTTAAATTTGATATTGGTGATGGAACTCATATCGATACCTGTGGTACTGGAGGAACTGGATTGCATACTTTTAATTGTTCCACCGCTTCATCTTTTGTGGCTGCTGCAGGCGGAGCATCAATTACCAAGCACGGAAATAAAGCAATTTCTAGTAAATCAGGCAGTGCGGATTTTCTAACAGAGGCCGGTGCTGATATCACACATGATAGAAATAAATTGTTGAATGTTTTTAATCAAGTTGGTTTCATTTTTTTATTTGCACCTTTGCATCATGCATCAATGAAATATGTAATGCCAGCAAGACAGCGTATAGGTAAGAAAACAATATTTAACCTACTTGGTCCACATACCAATCCTTGTGGAGCAAGAAGACAAATAATTGGTGTATACGATAAAAGTCTTTTGAGTATTTTTTCAAAAGTTGCAAGAAATTTAGATATGGAGCATGTCATGGTTGTTCATGGAGAAGATGGGTTAGATGAAATCAGCATAACCGGCCCGACACATATATCCGAATATAAAGATTATAAAATAAATGAGTATTCAATTTGTCCGGAGGATTTTGGCGTAGCCTCTGCATCATTTGATGAGATTGCTGCTCAATCATCTGAGGAAAGTTTAAGAATGGTAAAAGAAGCATTTGCTGGAGAAAAATCTGCTGTTCAAGACATGATTGCGCTTAATGCAGGTGCTGCACTTTATATTGCAAGAAAAGTAGACTCTATTGGTGATGGAGTTGAGCTCTCATATAATCTAATGAATAACGGAAGAGCGGCTGATAAATTGGCTGCCTATGTAAGGGTCTCAAACATCTAATGACTATTCTTGAAGAAATTGTAGAAAATACTAAAGCTAAGTTAGTTCAAAAGAAAATAGATTTCCCTATCGAAAATATTTTAGACCAACTTAAAAATCTAGATCTTCCAAAAGGAAATTTTAAAAACAATATAGCTGGCAAGGATCAAGCCATCATTGCAGAGATTAAAAAAGCATCCCCAAGTGCAGGATTAATAGATAATAGCTTTGACCCAATAAAAAAAGCAAAAGAATATGAATCCTTTGGTGCATCAGCACTTTCAATATTAACTGAAGAAGATTATTTTCAAGGCAGTATGGAGTTCTTAAAAGATGTAAAAAAGATAACTAATCTTCCAATATTGAGAAAAGATTTTATGGTTGATGAGTATCAAATTTACGAAGCTAAACTTATAGGTGCAGATTGTATTCTTCTTATAGTCAGTGTCCTAAATGATGAGCAAATTAAAAATTTTGTGAATTTAGCAGAAAAATTAGAGCTAGATTACTTAATTGAAGTCCATGATATAGATGAATTAAAAAGAGTTCAGAAATACAAAGATGCCATCATTGGTGTTAATAACAGAAACCTAAAAACTTTTGAGGTCGATTTAAATAACTCTATTAGCTTAAGGAGCCAGTTTAAAGAAAGTAATATTTTTGTTGCTGAATCTGGTATCAAAAATCAGTCTGATATCGATTTACTTAAAGAAAATAATATTCATGTTTTTCTTATTGGCGAGAGCCTAATGAGAGGAGATTTTGCTTGAAGCTAAGAGAGTGGCAAGCAAAAGCATTCCCATTATGGTGGGCTAAAAAAAGAGGCATTGTTAAAGTAGTTACCGGAGGCGGCAAAACAGTTTTTGCCATTCACTGCTTAACTAAGTATTTAGAAGAAAACAAAGACCATTCAATTTTTATTGTCGTTCCATCCATAGCTTTATTAGATCAATGGTATGAAGGATTACAAAAAGATTTTAATGAAAAAGAAATTTCTTTAAACGGAGGCGGAGAACATTTAGAAAAACTCTCAAGAATCAATATATCAACCATTGATTCTGTAAAAAATATTATTCAACAATTTGATGCTTCTAAAACCCTACTTATTGTTGATGAGTGTCATAAAATCGGTACCGAAAAAAGAGGGGAAGTTCTTTCCAATAATTGGTATGCAACTTTAGGCCTTTCAGCAACTCCTGAAAGAGATTATGACGATAATTTTTATATAATTATTAGGAAAATACTTGGAGACATTATCTTTGATTATGACTATATAGATGCAAGAGAAGATGAAGTAATCGTTAATTTTAAGCTTCTTTATGCATATGCTGCTATGACTCCAGATGAAGAGGAAAAATATAAGAAGTTTACAAAAAGCATTCAGAGAAGGGCAGCTACAATTGGTGGAAATGATATGAATGACTACCCATTAAAAATGTTAATTTTTAATAGAGCTAGAATGGTAAAAAATTCAAAAAATAGAATTCCCTTTGGAATTGAGCTACTACAAAAACATAAAAGAGATAGCTGGATTGTTTTTACTGAAAATAAAAAACAGGCAAAAGAGTTTAATAAAATTATTAATACCAAAGGATATAAATCAGCGATTTATAACACTGACTTGGATAACGCTGAGAGAGAGGAAAATTTAAATAATTTCAAAAATGGGAATTTAAATGTTCTTGTTAGTTGTACAGCTCTTGATGAAGGATTTGATATGCCAGAAGCAGATGGAGCAATGATATTAAGCGCATCCTCATCTAAAAGACAAAGAATTCAGAGAATGGGAAGGGTACTAAGGATAACGGCTAACAAGCAAAATGCATTGATAGTTACTGTATATTCTTCGAAAACAGAGTTTGATAAATTAAGAGAAGAATCCAATAGGTATAAACTTGAAGGAGTGCCTGTTAAATGGCAGCAGATGAAATAAATTTATATATGAGCACTTGTTGATGTCATTACCTTGGCAGTATATTTCATAATTTTTTTTGTAGGTATCTCTAATTCTTCTCCACCGTTCTCTACTGCTTGCTGGGCATGAGTATCTTCATCTTCTCGCATAGTTTTTAGTATTTCTATTGTTGCCTTATCTTTTGATGAGATTTTATTTAGATGTTTATCTAAGTGTGCAACTACTTGTTTTTCAGTTTCTTCAACAAAACCCAAGCTGACTTTTTCTCCATATCTACCAAAAATTGCACCAATAGCAAAGGAGCCTGCATACCACAATGGATTAAGTAATGATCCCTTACCATCAAGTTCATCCAATCTTTTTTTGCACCAAACCAGATGATCGGTTTCTTCTTCACCGGCTTCAATTAGATGCTCTTTAATTTTTTGATCTTTGCATACAAACGCCTGGCCTCTGTATAGAGCTTGTGCAGCAACTTCTCCTGCAAGATTTACTCTCATCATCTGTATGGATTGTTCTTTTTCTTTTTGAGTTAGATTCTCATTATCAGTCTCAATAGAATCAGCAGGATAAGATCTTCCAGTTCCTGATTTTTTATTTGACAGTGTTTTTAATGCAATATCAAATTCATTAACAATATTATTCACTAAGCTCATTTAATTCCTTTAAAACCAATATCTCTTCTACAAAAAGCACCCTCAAAGGATACTTGGTCAACAAGATTATATGCTTTAGCTTGAGCTTCCTTCAAGTTATCTCCCAGAGCTGTTGCGCAAAAAACCCTTCCTCCAGAGGTTAAAACCTCGCCATTAGAAAGCTTAGTTCCTGCATGAAATAGTTTTGTTTCGTTTTCGGTATTCTCAGGAAGAGAAACTAATTTATTAGATTCATAACTTTCAGGATAACCTTGTGATGCAATTACAACTCCGCATGAATGTTTTTCAGTCCACTTAATCTCATAGGATTCTAGCTCATCATTTATAGCAGCCAAACAAAGCTCTACCAAACTTGATTTAAGTCTTAACAAAATTGGTTGAGTTTCAGGATCTCCAAATCTACAGTTAAATTCTAAAACTTTTATCTCACCGTCTTTAATCATCAAGCCTGCATATAAGAATCCTAGGTATGGAGACCCTTCAGAAATAAGGCCATGCATTGTTGGTGTCATGACCTCATCAATAATTTTTTGATGAATTTTTGCATCGACTATTGGCGCAGGTGAATATGCTCCCATTCCACCTGTGTTAAGACCAACATCACCTTCGCCTACGGCTTTGTGATCTTGGCTGGTTGCTAAAGGTATAATTTTGTTCTTACTTACAACAGCAATAAAGCTAGCTTCTTCTCCCTCCAAAAAGTCTTCAATTACAACGCTGCTGCCAGCCTCACCAAATGCCTGATCTTTAAATATGCTATCAAGCGCATTTACTGCTTCTGCTCTTGAATTACAAATAATTACACCTTTACCTGCAGCCAAACCATCTGCTTTAACTACAGTAGGAAATTGAATTTTATCAAGATGTGCAATTGCCTCATCATATGAAGCTAAAGCTGCATAACCTGCAGTAGGTATACCATACTTAATAAAAAAATCTTTTGAGAAAGTCTTTGATCCTTCAAGCTGAGCAGCAGCTTGAGAGGGGCCAAAGGTATTT
>Ga0181598_1000449_pt1 | contig 40573 bp, 34 predicted proteins | sample 041ome_4_FD_153295 | JGI IMG/M metagenome (GOLD analysis project Ga0181598, IMG submission 153295) | Coastal salt marsh microbial communities from the Groves Creek Marsh, Skidaway Island, Georgia - 041404US metaG (spades assembly) | ecosystem: Environmental > Aquatic > Marine > Intertidal zone >... | reverse complement strand
CATGGGAAAAGTGTTATGTGATTGGTGTGTGACACACTATTTAGTGTGATGGGTGTGTGATGTGATGCTAAAAAGTGTGATGACCATCACACTTTTGACCACATAATAAAAGTGTGATGGTCCTTGTTCATGACTCGTCAGTCATGGAGGGACTCTCTGAACCCGTGGTATATAAATTTATCCCGCGCGACGACGGTGGCGAAAAAACGCGACGATTTTCGTGCACGTTATTCGACGCAGCGGAGTCGTGCGATGGAGTTTGACCACGCGAGTCCGTGTACACGCTCGTGATCTATGTTTCATTCGTTCTATTCACTGCATATAATAGCATGGCTCCGAAATCACTGCTATGGCGCAGTCTAAGCGCCACGTGTGGAAGGCATGATTTAGACCAGATTCTCATACAGTTGCTGCTCATCGTCGACCGCGTCGGCGAACTCAAAAATCTGTAAAATATTTTTGTAACTACAAACGTCTTTAAACCCAAACATCACTCGTCATGAAAATTTGTCTACGGAATTCTTTATCGACCTTGAACCCCCTCAACTAAGTAGAGTTCAAATGTTTGAAAATATATTTTTTCCAGAAGAAATCAGTAGACGGGTAGGAAAAGTAAGTTGGAACACGTGGTACTACTACGCCTTTATTGCAAATCTAAGAAGGGGTTCGCCGAACTGCCAGCGAATTAATTTGAACATAATTATGCCTAATTATCAACCGAGCTATCTTTTTCATGTCCAAAACCATGCAGCACTCCAGCAAACTGGAACATATCAGTACTACTGAAATGTGACCTCTGCAACTTGAAGAAAGTATGGGCAGTTAACAAACTATCGCTTCCCGCCTGATGCTGTGGTCCTATTCTTGATACGCCGAGATGCTCCGCTAGTTTGTTCAGTCCCCCATGCATGTTGCTCACAAACTGCATCAGGTGCTTTATGTCAAAAATACATGGAAAATAGCAGTGAAGAAGGTTGAAAAACTCGGCCTCAGTATCTGGTAACGGTGAGTTTGTCAATAGTTTCAACAGATAGCCAAAATCATATCCGCTATGGAATGTGAGCCACCTGATGTCGTCATTCAAGACAACTCCGCTGACCATCAATCGTTCACTAAATTGCACTACATCAATCCCACGTTCCTCTAGAAGTGGGAAATCAATTCCACTTTGCTTCAGCAACTCGATTGAATCTTGCGCGTAAAGCTCATCCTTTAAATTGAATTCTTTGAAATTGAATTGCCATATACAGTAATGACCATCCACGAGGGGCAGATTTCCGGCTGCATCCGTAAAAGTCAAACCAAGTTGAATCAACTTCAACATGTCAACGTTGCACCGCAGTGTCTGATAGTGAAACTCAGCCTGGTGCTTGAACGAACCGACTGGGCGGGCAACCTAAATGATATAATCAATGTTTTTCGAATAACGAGACTGAGTAAACGTACTACTCCGGGAAACTCCGTATCCATTGCTATGTATGGGTACTTACGAACGACTTCTCTAACTAGAGCGCATTCTTCGTCCAAGTTGTGTGCCCAAACATCACGCATGCGCAAACTTGCTGCGCTGAGAGCTGCAGTCATTATTTCAGTTGAATTTACCTGCATCATGAAAAAAAACGTATCAGTCTTGAGGTCAGCAACTCTTATTTTTGCTACCGTGATCTAAGCAGTCGTTTTGCGAAACGCACAGGCCTCAATCCGTGTATATACACGCGTAGGTGATGGATGCTAATCGAAGTACGCTGGAACAAGCGAGCTCGGAGACAATGATAGCAGACAACGTACAATGAGCTGCACTGTGACGATGCGCCGAGGTGGTGTCACAGGTACAGCAGAGACGAGCCACTTAACCCTAGATTACATTTAACACCGCACTGCATGTTTCCATCTTAGAAGTAAGCTAGTCTTTTTTTGTGACGTGGAGAACGAGTGATAAAAGGCTATTGGTATTCGAAAGAAAATTGAGTGTGACGACTGCAGACATTTACAAAGGCATCTCAAATAGGAAAAAGTGATTGAGTACTTACAAGTGTGTATGTGTGTGTGCCCTTACTAACAATAACAAGTTCACGGCGCAAGATTTTAGCACAAATCTCGCATATTTTCTAGTCCGAATCATATATAGAATCACCTCTCGGAGTGGACAACAGTCCGGCGTCTGTGGTGCCATACCGCAAGTCGGAGCTGAACAGGTCTTCATCAAATTCAGGTATCAGAGACTCTGGAGGTGCCTCTTTGAACTCAACGCACGGAGCACTCTCTACACTTGAGAGATTTCTGCTCACTTGGTATTTTATAGAGTCAAGATACTTACTGGTGTTCAAGTTTTCAATATGCGTTCTTGATTGAATGCGAAGCTGGTAGTCTGCGTCAGAGTAGTATTCGTAGTAATAATCATGGAATGGTATCTCCTTCGGAAGCGGCTTATCCAAAATTACAGCTGTTTCATTTGCCCAGCAACGCGCTACGTTGGATTTGGTGTATCCGCCGCCTCCAGTCACCAGAATCGGAACTTTGAAACTTTTCATAAAGTTCACGCACTCTGCGTGCCCATCTAAAGATAAGTTGAAACAACCAATTCTATCCGCTGCGAGAGAATCCGCACCACATTGCAACACGATGGCACTTGGTTGATAATTTACCATGACTTTTTGCATGACGAATTTGAAAAGCTCAGTGAAACTTGTGTCATCGATACCATCATGCAGAGGAACATTTACACTGTAGTATCTGCCTGTGTTATTGCCTATATCCTCAATTGCTCCAGTTCCAGGGAAAAACATGTCGCCAAATTTGTGGAAACTGACTGTCATGACTCGATCTGTCATGTAAAATGCCTCCTCTACTCCATCACCATGATGAATATCTATATCAATATATACAATGCGAGGATGAATCTTTAGTAACTCAAGAATGGCCAACACTAAGTCGTTGATATAGCAGAATCCAGAGGCCTCGGCTTTCTTGGCATGATGTAATCCTCCAGACCAATTTATGGCGATATCAGACAAACAATTATTCAAACGGACGGCACCATCTATAGATCCGCCTGTATAACTCCGACAAAACTCGAAAAGTCCATCAAAAATAGGGCAGTCTTCTCCCAAGTTGAAGCGTTGCATTTGACTAATATACTGTTGTTGTTTATCCGGGGTGATGCTAGACAAAAACTTCACGTAATCTTCTGCGTGAAATTGCAGGAAATCGTTCGCGGTTGCCTTTCTCGGCCTAAACATTTGTAAGTGTCTGTGCAAACCGTAGGCTAATACTAGATGGTGTGTCATGCACAATCTATGAGGTTTCATCGGGTGATTCGGCCCATAATAACTAGTTCCTACTTCCGAATCGTAAAAGTAACATACACGTTCTTTTGAGACCGGCATTTTTCCTAGCGTTCGCGATGTGCGGCTGATTTCACTAAGTTCCCAACGGCGAGTGCAAGGAGCTCGTTTTTTCCTCTCAGGGCGACATGGAGGGGGTGGGGTTCCAGGAGAATTCAGGATTCCGTAGACAAATTTTCGCCTCTTTTGACAAATTTTCACTTTTGACAAATTTTCACGTGAAAATTTGTTAAAACTTAATATAGAGGTCTTAGTTACAAAATATTAAGCTTTACTTTTATCTTCGCAACGGAAAGCAACATTGGGAAAGATTTATATAACGCGGGTTGGGAGGAGTCCCCCCGAGCTCGACCAGTCATGAACGGTCAAATATCACAATACATTGTGTCTTTTAGCGCTATCATATCATTACACCCCATTTGCTACCGGGTGTTTTCACCTTGTGAAAATTCGTGAAAAACGTGATGCTTCAGAGTTGCATGATTTGAAGCGAAACAGACGACGTGGCCACTATGCCGTGACGAAAACGCTCGAAAACGACGACAGCAGACCCGTTTTGAATGTCTCGCATAATTTCGCAGCGCGCAAACCCCGACGACGCGTGGGATTACCATCGCAATTCTAACTTGCTGCTTCACAGTTGACTTGTCAACGCGCCGCGCTCTAAACCCTAATTAGGGTTTAGTTGTCGCGGACAATGACATCAATGGGTCCTCACAAACGCAATCCATTGCGTGTATTCTTCCGCAAAACGCTTAAGCTACATATGAATGACATTTCTTGAAGCGCGTACATCGACGCGACGCATTTCGAGTGGCATTCGGTGCGATGAACATCTCTTAGGGTTTGACTAAACCCTATCTAAACCCTATCTAGGGTTTGGAATACATCAGTTCAGTGCGACAGTGGAAGGGCAACTGCGATACAAATAATACAGCGGGCGCGCGTGTGAGTGTGTTGACGATGCGTAACTGCTTAATTTATATAACGTGGAGTATATGCCACTGTTTGCGAGCGGTTGATCGTCTAAAGTTTGCGTCGCGTCGCTCGATTTCACTCGTGTTTGCCACGCATCAAGTTTTTCACGAATTTTCACAAGGTGAAAATACCCGGTAGCAAATGGGGTGTAATGATATGATAGCGCTAAAAGACACAATGTATTGTGATATTTGACCGTTCAAGACTGGTCGAGCTCGGGGGGACTCCTCCCAACCCGCGTTATATAAATCTTTCCGCAACATTGATCAACGGAAAGCAACGGAAAGCGTGTCTGGTGGGCCGGTACTCGAATCAGTCAAGTCCAAGTGACTATTATCGAGTGTAAAGATAGCTCTTCATATTCAGTTTTCAAGAACCAGCCCGCGTAGATGTGCCGAGCCCAGCGCAACTTGCAGGTCAACTTGATACATCCAGATCTTGGTTTGGGTGCGCTGCTTCTACTCAGCGCTTTAATATTTTCATGATTTCTCCAGGTGGAGCTGAGCGTTTAATTATTGATATAGCCACCGCAACTGTTGTAGCGGGCCATAAAGTATACTTTCCAGTATTGAAGCGCTTCTCTTGCTAAGTCAATCAAAGGTATCCATCTACACTGCACATCACAACAAAAGTCGCTGCTTTTCCGATACTCTTACAAAAGGTAGACTCTAATTGACATGCAAAATGATATGTGCGTAAATAATAAAAAAACAGATGGGGGGAGAGTCCATTGGATTCATTTACACGCGACATGGTTGCCCAGGAACATACTTGGCAGATTTCATGTCATCTGTGCTAATTTTCGATGCCTGTGGCTTGTGGTCAGTTCAATACATGTGCGACACTGATTTAACCTAAAGATTTCATGCAAAGATTGTGGCCCTGTGGAAGGACTACGGTTCAGTCGACGTCTGGATTTTGGACCAGGTATGATTCTATCTTTCCTTATGAAAATTACTCTTATTGTTCTACGGACCCCAGGTTCCACTACCCATTGTCGTCCTCAACTTTTTCGCTCAGAAGACAATATTTTATTGTCATTTTCCTGACTGTCTACTTGCACCTCGTAACTCAGTCGTGCAGAAGCTATATAGGGCACCTGTAGACTATATTGAAGAGATGTGCATTGGAATGGTGCGCTCCATCTTTTTGTGCATTTGAGCCTTTTGAGTGCACGTTAGGCGAATTCTGTCGTCGTAAATTCTTCATATACAGAAGATATTTTCGCCAAAACTTTCGTGCGGTTGTATGCACAAGGAATCTGTCCTAGAGTTCTTTATCCCACATCAACCATGGTAGTTAAACTGTTACTTTTCAAGTGCTTTTCATCAAACGTAGATTTTAGGAGCAAAGTACTACGAGTAATGACCGGTTGACACTCTGGTTTCGTTCGAAACTCCAGCGATCTCTACGAACAAATTCGTAAGGTTTTTGTTGTTTTTGAAACTCACTTGTAAGGTCCTTAATATTTCAGGCCTGGGAGAATATTTCTATCAATCAATAGATTTGATTCCAAAAAGAACATCAAGCTTGCAGTTTTAGCTTTTTTCGAATACTCACAATCGAATGAAGATTGTGAAGATGATGTTTTAATTGTAGCTGGCGGTTATGATCCACGTATAAGAGATAATGTAAAGGTGTTGAATGAACTGCAAAAGTGTGCTTAATGATCGTTTCTGCCTTTCTTGCATGACCTTTCTCTGTAGGCTTGCGCAAGAATTGCATCTGAACGATAGGGTTGTGTTCTTGAGTTCGATAAATAACGAGCAGAAAAATGCACTTCTTTCAAATTGCACGTGCCTTTTGTATACACCTGAAAGGGAACACTTCGGCATCGTTCCACTCGAAGCGATGCAATACCAAAAGCCTGTCGTTGCATGCAGGAGTGGTGGTCCGATGGAAACTATCATACACGGCGCAACAGGCTTCCTTTGTCGAAGCTGTCCGAGGGTAAGAAGTGTCAGAAGAATGGCTGTCATTTTTTAACAGCTGAACATAGGAATTTGCGCTTGCCATGCGTGCTGTAGTCGTGTCTGCGGAGGAAAGGAAAAGAATGGGGAATTTTGCCAGAAAGTATTTCGAACACAATTTCGGCCCGGCGATTTTCAATGAGCGCGTTGATAATTTGATTAAAGAGGTGCTGCGTTAACTAGCATTTATGTGCGGTCGGAGCGTATAGTACGGATGAAACGACTGTGAAAACACGGCTACGGCTAATTAGAGATATTTATGTGTAATTAAAGGTGTAATAAAATGATAACTCAAAGATATGTGCCCGGCGTATGCCGTATTTTAGTTCTATAATACTCGATGTATTCTTTAGTAATAAAGTAGTTGCATTTGCTCGCCCCGGCAGAAACGCTTGGCGTTTTCGAGTGCCGAAGGCGACACACTGTGGTAACCACCATGTTGACGCTACGTGTTCGGCCGAGATTACAAATCAATAAATGGAACCTTTACCACAATTCAACAGTCGCGACAAAAACAATATTTTTAGACGACTTAGAACTGAATGTCCCTGAAACCATGAAAGTGAAGGAGTTTTCTGAAACTGCCTGGGAACAAATAGGCCACTTACGACAAAATCCCGACCTTGATTACAGTCTCAATGCCAGTGATCGAGTTTTAAAACATGGTTTGCAGATGCATGATGATAGCAAGCTTGACGAGTATGCATTTGAACCGCATACTGAACTAATAATAGTTCGACAGATGTTCATGCTCGAAAGTGAGTTGAAATTTGACAAACAATAATCTTTCTCACATAACTCAATTTTGTAGGTTGGAAAATTATCTCTGAATATACGCATGACTCATCAACTGATGAAGACGACTTTTAACGTACAGTCCATTCCTTTAGTTCTGAAGTCTAATTACAATCTTTCAGTCCAAGCCAAGCTTGTAATACAGATACAGTATACGAGCATTTCAAAAGAACTACTGAATATTGCCCGTAGCAGCTAATAATCAAGAAATGTATCGAGCAACTGATCCAAAATCATCGTTACATTCGTCTTTCGCTGAATAACTCAATCGAGCAGTCCTTGTTCTGTAAAAATATCCATGGTTGTGTCGGATGAAAGCGTGCCTCGCGAGAGTCGTAAATATCAGTTCCTTCACTTTTAATCGACTTTAACGGGAGAATCACGGGGTCTGTATCCAGCGCAGATGGGCGATTCAGATTAAATATGTTTGTGTTTCCATCGCGACCTAGTGTAGCAATGAGCGGGAGCACATTGTGGCAAGTGATTGAGCTGATTGAAGTTGAATGTGCGCGCACCATTTTGCAGTGACTTGGACTTTCAACATCGTACATGAGGAACTTCCCATTCTCACTACCAACAAGTAAACTCGCACCGTCTTTGGTGATAGAGATACACGTATTACTACTCATGCCTTTCGAAAATCTGCTCTGGAGTTCTTGAGTCCTCAAGTTATATATCCTGACTGTTCTTCTTGAGCCTATCAAGAATAATGGTTTTGATGGATGAAACACAATACCGACAATTTTACTATCCTGTTTTGAAAACATCTGGTGCGAACTTTTACGATGAAAGTTATGTAAGCTTATTTCCGAATCATTGTTGAAAACAGTGGCGATATAGTTTCCTTTTGGATGCCATTCTACTTGAGTCACAAATTCACTGTGCCGAATGATGGCCTGCAAAGGCTCTGGCTCTATCTCCCAAGTAACCTCTCCAGTCGACTTTTCAGAGAGCTCACATTCCACAACTTCCAGCGAACTTAATTTTTCATCGAATGGTCGCCAAATAAGTACACAAGTTCCAGCACATATTGCGATCACTCCCTGACTATTGGTTGGGTGCCAACTAATAGACGAAGAAACTTCTCGCAGTCGAAGACGCTTAAGCCTTTTACCACTTTGAACTTCCCACACTGATATTTCACCACTCTTTTCACTACATGCGACCCATTCTCCTGACCAATGCAAGGATAAAGAGTTGATGGTGTCAGAAAACGCATAAGTTTGTGTTTTGACCTCCGGAAAAGGTCTCAGTTGCTGCGGTTCTGGTAGTTGTGGTAATAGATCATCAGGAGCCATGTTCACTTTATTTTTATTCGATCGAGGACATAAATAAAGATCCAGGCAACGCTCGAACTGCTCCTGCACGAATGCACTATAAGCATGCACTTGCCTGAGCATTTTTGTTGACTCAATGGCCTTTCCCAGAAGGTGCATATATTCAGCAGGTGGATTGTAGGATTGCTGATTCCCTGGCAAGCTGCCTTTACGCGCACGAATGGTCTGCATATGAGTGCCTTTGCTAGCAACTATTCCCCAAATGTCACGATTCACTCTATCAGTGGATTCCCCAGTCTTATTTGCAGTGAACTTACTGCGCAGCGCTCGAACCAGCCGTGTCACTGTCTTTGCTTCCCATTTCGAGGGCTGAAATCTACGCTTTGGTTCATTTTGATGAAATCTGTCATTTCCTTCAGAGCTCTGGTCTAAAGTTCGCAGGAGAATCTCGTTTGGGTTGGTTGGTAAATTACCAGCCTGGATGCGCTGCAGCAGAACAACTTCGGCGCTCGAAAGCTTTACTGTGTCTCCAGATAACTTGCTCACAATTTTTCGCCACGACGAGCGATCATCGATATTAACAAGTAATGCTGAGAGTGAATCATCTGGCGTAGTACGCGAAAGGCGCTGAGCTTGACCGTTGTAACCGATATGACTCAATTGCCTGTACCACGCCTCAGGCACGTCCCCTATGCAGTTGATTTGTACTTCTGACATTTTCCAAGACGATTGTATTGCCTCCTCAGTTGAATTTGAAGTTTTCTCTAAACTCAGCGATTCCCTGACAACTTGGATTTAGGTACACCGTGCGAGCGTATTGTGTGGGGGGTCGTGCGCCGCCGGTTAGCTCGCGTACTTTTTCAAGCTCCCTCGGAACTCTATCGGCGATTGCAATAACAACATGGTCTTATTAGTGAAACATCTTTCTCAATACACAAATGGAATCCCTGAAAAAGAATATTCGAAAAAAAACTTGTATACGCGTTCTCACACTTATTTACCTATTATCTCGGATTTTCTACCTATAAAGGGATTTTCCACCCATAAAGAGAATGGCCAAGCTTGAAGACGGTGCGAGAAACACGAGTCGAGTCTCTTCCCGAACTCTCACGAATGACGTTGGCAACAGCGCCCGTGCAACTAAAGGATACAGTGCGGATAGCATTTTGATGGAACTTCGTAGCTTCGAAAAGTTTCTTGACACAGTCATTTCTCGAACGACTTGAGACATGGTAAAGGTAAATTTCAAAGAAGCACGCATCTTGTTTAAGTATTGGTGCTAGGTGTGTTTTGGAGGTGTTTGCATCCCCTATGCAACAATATTTCCCATTATTCTGGGTTTCATTCGTGCTTATGTTGTCAAAGTATATCGTATTATTCGTCTATAGGATATTGAGTCGTGCAAGTGAAACAATCGCGCTATTTCTAAATTCATAAGGGAAAACACTCGTGCTGAGCTTGTATATATCCCAAAAACACTATTGAGATCGCTGTTGAATCTTTCCTTTTGGTTTGATTGCGCTACAGATGAATCAATAACATAGAACTCATTATGCATATTGACTAAAGATGTAACTAGAGAAAATAGAGAATATGATTTTATTGAGAGCCACGAAGGTCTATGACCACACATGCAACGTTATCCTGAGTTCTACAGCGTAGTGCTCGTTCCACCAAGCTATCTGCAATAGTCTGCATGGTGTGCGATGCATTCTTCTTCAATTCGCTACGAACAAATGTCACGGCCTGCGCACTGTTCATCGTGTCCCATAAACCATCAGTTGCAATTATGATGAACTCATCTTCTAGTGAGCGTTCAAGAGTGGAGACATGTGGAAGTGATATCACTGGTGGATTTTGCATGTTCACTTTCAACGCCTGCTTGTCTTCTATACTTCGAAGCTCATTTAGCAATTCGAATCTACCGCCTTTGAATTCATAATCTCCGAAAGCTCGACTAACTGCAAGTATCCCACAAACTCTACTTTGGGAAATCCACGCACCAGAATCATTCACACGTTTTATCTCATTTCTTCCACTAGCACTCAATGAAACAGGACGGTGATCATCACTCAAGTCTACGGGTTTACTTTGACGACATAAAACTGCTTTACTGTCGCCAACATTAGAGCAGACAATGAGGGAACGGCTAATAACACATACAGTCCCAGTACTCCCACTCCAGCACTCAGGATCACCGAGTGAAGCTATGTGATCGATTAATGCACTGTCGGCTGCAGTGAAAGCTCGATTCATTACCTCTTTCATACGTACACCTATCTCGCTTGTATCAATCTTATCCAACTTATACAGTGCAAGCTCTGATGATACAAAACTGTACATGTTTGACCTTAGATATTCTGAACTGCCAGACCCGCCGTGACCGTCAAAGACAGAGGCATAAAACAAATCCGAGCTTGATTTTACATGATGCGCATCTTCCATGTAATCGCGAGGACCGATATTTTCGGACACCCCCCATTTCAAGTCCACGATACGCGTGGAGCCAGCGGCTCTCTTCACGTCACGTGATATAAAGTCCTGAGTGGCATCACTTTCGTCGTCTTGTGCTTGGAACCGACTCCAAGCCAATATAGCTATGCAAGATGATACGAGGCCCAATGCTTCCTGTTGTGAAATACTGAACTGCTCAAGTACACGATCACTGAAGACTCGCAGGCGTGCATAGGTGCCCCTGCGACTATACGGCACGCACGCGACTGTTGGTTTGGGTTTGTACTGTCTATTACTATTGAGAGCAGCTAAAATGTGAGTTGAACACATAAGCGTTAACATCGCAGCCTTGCGGTGGCAATGGAAAGCGTCGCGTGCGCTTGACGCCTGTTGTCACGTTCTTGCAAGAAACCCCGAAAAAACGTGATAAAAGCACAAGAACGCAATTAAGTTCGAGTTGAAATTGGTTATCTTGAAAAAGTTTGATATTTTAGTTTGTGCGCGCGTTTGTATTTATTACCAATTTTCTCGATTCCGAGTGCATCAAGTCCGGGATCCACAAATTATACACAACGTGCAGTTTGTGGTTGTTTTGCATATAATACGCGTCTGCCTCCATTCATGAATTTATTCACGGATCATGTTTATTGCCTTCCTTCATTAGCGCAGGGAAGGCGAGGAAGGCGTGGAGAACTGGAGGACTCGCCTCGTCAGCTGACGGAGCTTCGTGTATTAGAGGTGTACTTCGAGTCGTTGAATTGCGTCGATTGCTTCCCGTTGCCCGACTTTCAGTGTAGAGGCACACTATCATGAACCGTTAGTTCCGGAAACAAGCTCGGTGTAAGTACGTTCAAACTCGTTAGAGCTGAGGAAGTTAGAAAAGATGCTCAAAAGTGCTGCCTCGAAGCCAGGCTCAGGTTTAATAGCACACTGTGAAGCATTATGTGAAGAAGATGGCGTCTGTTCGCCGGAAAAACTAAACGCAATCACGAATATTTTTAATGAGCCGATTCCGAAAATGGAGTCCCGTCCCTATCCCCACGTTTCGATCGAAAATGTGTTTGACGACGCATTTTTGCGTAACTGTCTTGAGGAGTTGAAAACCTGTTTGACTGGAAATTTTAAGGAAACAGATCTATTCAAGGTCTATCAGACAATGGATTTGGCAAATTTAGAAAGTTGCATTGCGGATCAATCCAGTGTTAAAAACCTCCTCAGGCTTCGTGGATTCCTGTACTCGCCTGAGTTCCGTGCGTTCGTCGAAAGAACGACTGGTTGCGCGAATCTTGACGGCTCTGTGGACTGCTCTTGTAACCTATACACGCCCAGTTGTCACCTATTATGTCATGATGACGTTATTGGACGTCGTAAAGTTTCTTATATAATATATCTCACCGATCCCGATGAAGAATGGAAAGCTACAGATGGTGGGCAACTTGAACTGTATGGCATCGGCGTCGACGGGGCCAACCCTTGCAGTAGTCCTGAAAGCTCACTTCTACCGAAGTGGAACTCAATGATCATGTTCGAAGTCTTGCCCGGACGAAGTTTTCATGCAGTTCGAGAAGTCAGCTCTCGCGGGAAAACTCGAGTCAGTATTTCAGGTTGGTTTCACACAAATGAAGTTTCCGGTGACACAGTTGTTGGCAAGAAAAGGTTATCAACTCTAGAACAGCTACGATCGGATGCAATAAAATGCACCGAAAACAAATCTAAGGTTTTGCCAACTCTTGAGAAAACGCCACTAGGGAAAATGAACTGGTCAAGTCTTCGTGATTGGATCAATCCAGAATACGTCTCTGTCGCTGGTATGAGGAAGATTCAAAAACATTTTGCTGTAAATGGTTCAGTCCAGCTCTTTGACTTCATCTTACCGAACGTCTGCGATCCTCTAAAATCCAAATTAAACCGCGAAGATTCCAGAAATTCACGGATGCGTCACATGTATGACTATGGAGTAGGCCTTGGTTGGACTGTATGTGGACCTCCACACCTGTGCAGATATCTGCGGTACGAATCAACAAACTCCGAGGGTACATTTCGACGAAGTGATGTTGGCGAAGTATTGGAAAATATTAGGAATGAAGTTTTCGCGTCGCTGGAATTCAAAGCCTGGATTGAAACGGTTACAGGTAGCACGTGTCAATTATCTAACTCAGAAATTCGTCGTTTTAGGCCAGGCTTTGATTACACACTAGCCTACAATACTCGGCAATCCCGCACTGAAATAGACGTAACTGCGTGTTTTACAGGAGAGTCGAGCTCACCATCATGGACATCCGGCGACGTTGGGGGATACAAATGTTTCATGTATAATTTTGGCACTCAAGAAGGTGCTGCAGATGTTTACGAGGAACAGAACGTGAACAATGATCTACAGTCTGCGTCTGCTTCATTTAACAGTGTGTTAATTGTGCGCGTTAGCAAAAGCGTGGACGATTTCGTTAAATATGTATCCACGTTTGCTCCATCTAGCCGTTGGGATATCGTTACACGTCTGGTAACTTCGGAAACAGAGTAGTACTACAATTTTGTAACGACGTAGCCAACATGCACATGCACTTGAAATTTCGAATCGTCATTTTTCTCCGACATGCAATGATTTGAATTGAATCAATCTATAAAAGCTAAAAGCTAAGATTCGTCATCTCGTTCCGTCAAGTTGGTATTAATGCCTCTGTAATGCGGCAATCTCTGTTTTCACGTGTAACATCTTTTGCTGGAGCTCATAATTTTTTGAAGGTGTAAGCTCGTTTGAGCCGCGTAACGACAAGTACTCTTCTTGAATCTTTTGGGCAAGTGTTCTTAAATCGTTCAAAGTGTTTAGATGAGAAATTTGATCAACTTGTGTACCACTCTGTGTATGGGGAGCAACAGCTCGAGTAAGATACTTGCTGGAGGATTCTTCGACTAAGTCTCGATCTTTCGTACATACTTCAGGGTTATTTTGTTGCGAATATTTAGGATGCTCTCTCAGATGCGATAAGTTAGAACAAAACGCACTTGTACTCACTCCAGCAACTTGTTCTGAGCGTACTGTGCCGCCCGTGTTGGCACACAGACTCAATGTATCTCGATCAGCACCGTACTCCCAACCGCCTAGCGCACGTCGTACTTCGACTGGTAAATCCGAATCGCCATAGTTATGATCACCTGATGCGGTTTCAATCGTATGGCGAAGATGTAATTCCATCCTCGCTCTTCGAATCTCGTTTATGTAACGCCTCCAGGTTCGTTCATTGAAACCGTAATTGAAATACGCATCAGCGTCTATCCCGCGCTTTCGCCAAGGTGCAACGTCAATATTATCTAAATCCACATCGAAGATTCCTCCGTGACCTAGCTGCAAGAACTCTTTATATTCATCAGGTGGAATAAAACGCGCTCCCCCTTCTCCTCCTGGTAAAATCCGTTGTCCTAGACTGTTGAAGCGTGCATTGGCTATTTGGCCGTTATATGTATTCCAGCGGCCATCGGGTAGTTGACTTGCAATATTCTCACGCGCTACATTTGGTTTGCCAGGTGGCGGTTTTGGAGTTTCTCTCTGCACCGTACTACCCACTCCCTTGAAAGACACACCTTCAATGTGACCTATAAAGGGATGTTAGTTACGATCCAATGATAGCACGATCGATGTGAACATACCGTGCTGATCATCTTTTAACGCAAACAAATGTTGCTCTTGCCGACGCTCGTCAGGCTCCGACGAAAATAACTGAAACTAACTTGAGTATACCGAAGCGTGAGAAAAAGAGTTTCGAACCTCACTGTATATGTTTACGTCACTGCTCTCCGCCATATTACGAGTAAAACTGGCTCGTACTACGACCACGAAATGCAGTGGATCGGACGGTCGCGATGCGATCGTATTACAATTGCACGGGCGAAGGGTGTAAGAACTCGAATACTGTTCGAGTTGGCAAGGACCGCCAAGTGCTGCCCAACATCATTACTAGTATCTGTTGTTTTTACTAGGTACTATTTAGAGCATTTTTTGACGCTCTACGACTGAAGAGAAAATTTAAGAAAACAAAATAGTACTATTGTTGTACAATATTGAATATTTCGGCATCTATTCATGGACAAAAAGTATTAATAAAATCTTAAAAAGTAGCAATAAAATCTTAAAAATCGGCTATCTCATCGGCCTAAATAACGGATCAACAAAAAGGACAGTGACCGAGCGAGCAAGCAAAGTGAGCCACAACAACAGGTCTAGACAACACCCAGCATCCGACCAGCGATTCATGTTTCATAGAAACTTATCAAGCAAGCATGTCAGCGAAAGCAATCAGTAGGACGTCAAAGTTGCTCCCAAGAGTTCTTGTCCCGATCGTATCTGCTTTAGGTTCTATAGTTCAACCGGAACGAGCAGACTTGGTCGGTATTTCGAACGAAACAATAGGTTATGTCACTTACGAGAAGCTTCTCGCTCAAATGAAAAGTACTGCGCAAGGTAGAGAACTTCTACGTCGTAAACCACGCATCGCTGAAGACACTCTTCTCCTTGCTAAAAGTTGTTCACCCGGAACACTTGGGAAAATGTATGCAGAATTCATGGAAATAAACGGCTTTCACCCTGAAGAGAGGCCGCCTGTGAGATTTACCGACGGTGAGCAATTAATGTTCGTGGCTACGAGAGCGCGAGAGATCCATGATATTTTACACGTTGTTTTCGATTGTCCAACAAACTTGAAAGGTGAACTTGCACTGAAGGCAATAGAATTTGTACAATACGGCCTACCTGCTCACTGGGCATCGACTTATTTTGCGGCAAGTAGACTTTCAATCGCCGAACGAACCTTATTAGAAGGTCGGATCTTACCATGGGCCATTCGTACTGCTGGTCGTACACCAAATTTGATCTGCTATGATTTTGAGCGTTTGTTTGACGTCCAAATCACACAAGTTCGGGCAAAGTGGCAAATAAATCATTTTCAAACATCATGACTTATTTTATTAACAAATGGATGAATATGTAAAACATAAAACACAGCGACGAGCTGATCAGGATGGCGGCGATGGCTAAAGATGTGACCTGCTGAAGCAATGAAGGCCTGGGGTGAAGAACAGTGTCTCACTCACCTTTGTCCTACTCATACTGTACTTATTTTCGACGTAACTCAAGGCAGTTGACATTGAGGGAGATAATAGAATGGCGAGCCATACTCGCAATATTTTGGTGATTTGACTGCCTGTCTACATGAAAGTTATAATGGTATTCAGACTGTAAACTTTAAACTTGACTTACCCATACAACAGCAGTTATCTGTAAGAGATGTCTCCAGCTTTGGAAGCCTCCTAACTAAAACGACGTTTACTTAAGTCAATATAAGAATCTATGTGAACAATTAGTTATCCTCACAGTCTGCAAGCAGTAGATCACAGCAAAAGTGTAATAGCACGAGTTCAGCAACCCGTAAGCAACAACTCCAGCAGGACCAAATAATTTGAGGCGCTCAACTTGCTTATTGAAATATGCACTGTGGCCGCTCGACATAAGAGCATACATGAGACTGTACTGTGAATGAATTTTGTACCTTAGCTGTATTTGGGCGCTCGAAGGCTTCATTTTTATTTGCTTCTTGTCAATACGAGTGGAAGTTGCTGTGTTCTCACGTTCTGCTTCAAGGTTGTGCGATACATCGTCGAAGTTAGTCCAACAAATAATTCGCGAAATAGTGTGGCTACGCGAAATATATGCGTCAAGTTTATACGAAATTCTGTGCGCTCGTTTGGCCAAACTTAAGCTCCGCTGGCTGTAACCGTTCAGTTGAGGTGTAACGTGAGGCCTCAAGTGACTTTCCGCGGTGCAGTGCGTAGAAATAGCGTGCATTGAGATTAATCCCTAATTCTTCGCATGACACCTCTGTGCTGAGCAATCAAGGATCTTGGTTTCGCCTACGCGGGAGGGACGTCCAGGAGAAACGACCGGCCATGATGACGGATTTTATTTTCGCGACTCTAGATAAACGTTTTTCGGACACATGGCACGTACATTGTATGATTTATTTACTATCTATATGAAGAAGGGTTTGAACGAAAACAGCTGAACTATCTCGCTATCTATAACTTCGATTTCGCAGGCGATTTAGCCAACTCGTCGCGATAACCACGGAAATTGTAAACGAAGGCGGTGAAGTAAACAAAGGATGTAATCAAAACACACCGGGCGTTGACGCCGGGCGCGAAACGACCGCGCGCCGCGCGTGAAACGCGCGTCCGACGCACGCGATTGGTAACGGTATTATTTAGCACACAGCACGAAATTGAGTTGAATACGACACCTATGTATTTTGACAAGCTGATGAATTTCGTTGGTTCGCGATTGGTGAAAGTGTTGTACCATAGCCGTGTATTTCTAAGGCACCACCCGCTGTTTGGCGGCGTGTCGTTCGCGGCGTATATGCGAACCCGGAAATCTGTGTAAAATTTCGGCTCGTGGAAAAGTAATAAAACTTGTTGGCGCTCCATGTGTGATGCGGTCGGTTGGACAATACTGTGATAATAAAAAGGTTATGAACTTAAATCATAGAAGCTCTTTGTCACCGTAGTAATCATGATAATAGACAGAAACCGCGCAGAAAGGCGGAGAGGGAGGGAGGGAGGAGAGTTTTGGTGAGCCGGCGGAGCACTTCGTAAATCTTGTTATGTGAATCCACGAAGCTTCATATCGCTACGACGTCGGAACATGTTTTCCATACCGCTGTCTCTACCACGAGTGGACTTAGTGGCTTAGTTCACTAGGCTACTCTACGGGGAATGTTAAGGGAAACTTTAAAGGCATACGCACGTAATTAAACTCTCACTGAAAAGTGTAACCTGAAACTGTATCTACGGTCATATGTTTGGAGCAGTCACCAAAGATGAACTAAAGCACGTTCGTAGCGCACGTCGTTGGTACACTCAGTCAAAACTCTTTTTAAGGACTCAAAGGAAAACTTTGGGAGGAGTGGGCAGTTTAAGATCTCAAACGTCTAGAACAGGTGGATCTATACCCTCAAAACTAGTGGAGCGTGAAGGTAAATATCCTGTAAAAGTTGTTGAAGTAGAAAACTGGCGACTATGGGCCCGTACTTTAGCTTCAGCGCAAATTAAAAATTTCAACTCGCTCGATGGAAGTCCATCCGTTGAAAATCTATTTCGTGAGATCGATTGGCTTATTGAAGATAATGTAGCGGCCATTAGACACATGGGTAGCAACACTTTTGAATCAAAGAAAGGTATTCTTGTTTTGCGCGAGGCAAAATTTGGTCCACCGATTGACGAACTCATGCTACGAGAAAATTTAAATTTCATGGGGATGCTTTGGAAAAAGCGTCTGGTCGATCGAATACCGCTACAATATCTGACGAACACGGTGCACTGGAGAGATCTACGACTCACAGTCAGTACTTCAGTATTAATACCACGTCCTGAGACTGAACTACTTATAGATTATGCCCGTGAAGTACTGCAGGAGTTAAAAAGTGCAGTTCATCGTGATTCGTATTTACCAGAAGGGGCATGGATAGATCTAGGTACTGGCTCCGGTGCTTTAGCCATAAGTATAGCAAAGGAACTGCGAAATGTAGCTACTTGCCCACGGGTGTATGCAACTGATATTTCGGTTGAGGCGGCTGAAATAGCGAAATATAATATTTTAGAAAATGGTGTTGCAAACATCGTGACGATAACTACGGGATCATGGTTCGAACCTTTAGATACGAACTTAGTATTCTCTGGTATCTTGAGTAATCCGCCGTACATTCCAACACACAAGTTGGCCTCGTTGCAGCCAGAAGTTGTTTTACATGAGCCTCATATAGCACTTGATGGTGGAACAAATCAGGGAGAAACTTTGTTAATCAATATATGCAAAGATTCTATCTCGCGGTTACTTCCTGGTGGTTTTCTTGCGCTGGAAACTCACGATCTGGAGCAAGCTAAGATTGTTGCCGAGTATCTGCGCAATACCGCCTGCTTTTGGAACATACGTGTCCGTAGGGATTACTGTGGTATAGGTCGATTTGTTACTGCCAGGAAAAATATGTAATTTGGCCACGTGTGCGTGTATGTTACAAAACTTGCTAGTTGCCTCACTCGTAGGTGCTCATCTCTTTACTTGAACTAACTACATTTGTTTTCATCAAAAGTTTTGTATTACTCTTTTCAACTTTGGGGCCGTGGATGGGCGCCTTCACCAAATGTATTTGCTGCTGTAATTCAATCTTTTCCGCCCGTCGTTTCTCATCAGATCTGCCCTTCATTCTATTTTCATAGAATCTCTGTTCCCGCCGGACCCGTATTCCTTCAAGTGTCTGCATCGCCTTCAACGTCGCACGAGTGATCTCTCTATCGTACTTCACAGGACGATTTCGCCGCCGCTCAAAGTTGAACGAACTATCGCCGCTTAGATCCTTTCCATGTATGACGCGATATGCTTTCGTCCATTTTACTTTACGGGGATTCCTCTTCATCTTAAAGTTTTTGTGACACTTCGAGCGACAGAAACGAAATAATTTCGAATCATTTCGTACGAAGCAGATGCCGTGACCTGGATAAATATTTGAGCTACAAAACCAACATTTTTCAATACGCATTGCCACTTGTAACGCACGAAGAATCCGCGAGCTTTACGTTGAAAGTGGCGGCGCCGGCTGCGTGGCTGCGTACAAAACCTCTTTGACTCGCTTTTTTGTGTCGAGGCACAATCTATCAAATTCGGTCTCATGCGACTGTTATATGTAGTAAAAATAGAAAGCCTATCTCAAGTGATTTGGTCATAACTGTGCGATTTTGTTGGTGGTATATATGTCAATGTTACATGATATAATCGCATGACTAAATATTCCAGTATCACGAATTTGTGTTCGGCTTTTGCTCACGGCTGGCGGTAGGACATGACCGAAAAACCCAAGAAAAGCCTTAAGAAATAGAGGAAAGTCAACGCGCACTTTCATCCGTTGCACATCGCGTCAAAAGCGCGACTACCAACTGCGTCTCTGTCTTGTGCGATTCGCAAGCTCTAGAGTTACACGGGCTCAAAAGACAACTCTCCATGTTTCCTTGTGATGGACAGCTGCACGTTGGCTCTCAAAAAGTCAGCCTACTATATAAGCCCATTCAAAGCGAAATCTTAAAATCAGAGCATATTCGAAAATGGTCAGCATTCGAAAGAAGCATTATCAAACCAAGCTGCCTAGCCAGGTGTTCGTTTACAGCATACAGCACTGACCCAGTGCTAGGGTGAGCAATGTACAGCAATTATTCAGTAACTTGCCCCTCAATAGATGTTATAGAACGAATGACACTTTACGGGCCATGCATGGTGACTCTAGCCCAGCGTTTGTTGCATCAAATACTGAAACCTCTTCCACGAGTGAACAGGTAAACGTGCTTCCTTTTGTATTCAACCTCGAAGTCAACAATAGATGCTTTCTCCCAGCAGCCTAGCTTGCAAACGGGATCAGAGGACAAAAATGTTTTCCAGAGTGTACAAAAGACAGATGTACACGGAGTGGTTACAAATCACAAAGTCTCAAGGCGAGTTATGTGTCTGATGAGTGATACTGGAGGCGGACACAGAGCAAGTGCACAAGCGTTGAAAGACTGTTTCACACTAACATACGGTACGAAATAAACGATGCTAACCATAGTGAATTATTTATAAGATGAATTCTCACATTTTCGTATTCAGGGGATGAATTTACCGTGGATATCATTGATCTGTGGAGTAGCAACTCGCCTTGGCCATTCTGCAACATGCCAAAGAGCTACTTCTTCCTTGTGAAACATCCGTGGTTATGGCGACTCAATTTTCGATGCTCTGAGCCCAAGCTCATCCATGAATTTATGTTCAAGGTAAATTCAACATCATTGGATGCAGAGCTACCACACTGTCTTCCACGACGAACAGCTCAAGAGTCCAACACTCTTTGTAACTTCTCTAAGAGCCTGTCTTTAGGGATACACTGCAATCGTTGCTAAAAGTTTCAGCGAGGCTTTCAAGAAAATAAATCCCCATCTTATTATCAGTGTTCATCCTTTAATGCAGCATGTTCCGGTGAGCACAGCTTCAACACTATGCAAAGTTCTACTGACTACGCATCACAGATTAATGTATTACAGCAAATGCAGAAACTGTACAAGACACCTAAAGTTCCTTTTGCAACAGTTGTCACTGATCTAACACGCTGTCACGCAACGTGGTTTCACCGGGTAACTAATGCGGGCTATTCACTTGCTGAACTAGTGACCATGTTGACACGCAGGGGGTAGACAAATGCTTCGTAGCGACAAATTTGGTAGCACGTCAAGCTTTGAAACTTGGCTTGAATGCTGGCCAAATTATCTGCCATGGTCTTCCTATTCGACCGTCTTTCTCTGCGCCGAAACGTCTGTCTAAGCACGCACTCAGAGATAAATTAAATCTTGATACAAGTGCTTCAACTGTTATGATTGTTGGAGGAGGAGAAGGGATGGGAAAATTGGAAGAAATCGCTTCAGCTTTAGCTCAAGAGTAAGTTTTCATCGAACTTTAACATATCTCGTTCCCGGTTGGAACGAAATGCACAGCTGCTGTACTCACACGTTTCTCATTAGGCGCGGAAGTTGTCAACAAGTGGTGGTGATATGTGGACGGAATACCAGGCTGAGTGAGAGTCTTCTATCGAGGACGTGGCCGTTTCAAATGCATGTGAAGGTACATATTGCGGCTTGACTATATTGATTATAGCCGCATATTTTTTATTCTCTCGGTATCTCAATCTCACTCCACAGGGCTTCGTAAACAACATGTCTGAGTATATGGCTGCATGTGATTGTGTTGTTTCGAAAGCAGGGCCTGGGACTATAGCTGAGGCCATGATTTGCGGTGTCCCGGTTCTACTCAATGGTACGTGTAACATTCATAACTTCTCCAACAATTGCGAACCTTCACATTTTCTAGGCTGCATTCCTTGTCAAGAAGAAGGAAACATCCCGTTTGTCATAAACAATCGAGTTGGGGGCTACAGTGAACAACCGAAGATCATCGCCAGTATTATTTCAAGTTGGCTTGCGCCTGAGAATGCCAGCGAATTGCAGCTTATGTCAGATCGCGCGATGGCACTAGGTCGTCCTGAGGCCACTTTCCACATCGTTCGTGATCTTGCAGGTATGTCTGTAGAAATATAGGACACGTTTTTAATTGTCGAGTCCGCCGTCGCTGTCTTTTGCAAATTGAAATAATTGATGACTGACGAGTGCTCGGATATCACGTTGACAAGGCATGGTTAATGCGTGATCGAGAAAACATGGGCCACAAGAACAAGGTTCTGAAATTATATGATACGATGATGTTAAATGTTATAGACATATTTCTTATAATTTCATTAATTCAATATAATTACATTGAATTAATTTGTAGCGACCGTCTACCATTCAACTTTCACTCGTAAGCGTCGATCGAATTCGCGAATTTCTTCAACACGCCACGTAGATCAGTCGTGATCTAGTCGTGATATATTATTATCGCGGCAGTCTCTCGCACAAAAAGTGCGATAGAGAGTTCACCAGATTTTTCAGCACGATAAAAAAAATAATTCTTTTCGCATCGTCATTTTTTATTTCGAACCATCTCTAGTTGAACACGTTGTGACAGCGATAGCTTGAACGGATGATATGTAATGTGGCTTCAGCTCTGCTGAATATTTTCATGCGTGAACTAGACTCATTCAACGAGTTTTGGAACTGAACATTTTGTTCTCGAACGTCGAATAATTCTATCATGAGATGTAGGGTGGAGTGCTTTTGTAGCAACCACGCGCTCTACATCTACCCTGACACTATACGTGTGCGTCAAGCACATATTTGAACGCCCATTGAAAACTGGCCAAGGATTTCTGAGAGTTGAATCGCCGTCGTTGATCAAATCAAACATGTTAGATTTAATTCATTAATTAATTGACTGGTTAATTAAATCAATTAATTGGTTCGGCTGATAGACGTTTAGCCCCGATTAGTCAAGTACGTAAGCTGATTTTACTCGTTGGGTGTAGCGGACGATGCGTTCGATACTACGGATAGCTATTACGTACGCGCACGTCACTGCGCGGCGCTGTGGTGAAAATTACAATCATTTTGCACATGGTGGGAGAAGTAAATACGAATGGACCTTGACTTGTATTAATAGTTGGATGTTGAATTATGTTGGATCATTTATAACGCGCGCAACTAATCAATTCGGTAACGATAGCCTTTCATTTTTTCGCCAGCTCCGAATGTAATAGTAAAAGAAATCGCAGTACAGGCCAGTCTGAATGAGTCCGCTAATCCACACTATCCACTGGCGGTACCCTGGCTCGGCGACGAACCGGTACACCCAGTTCATAATGTAAAGTGTGCGGTAGCTGCCAAGCAAAAAAACATAATTACCCGTTAACGTATCTACGTTGCAAGTTCTTTGCAGAAGTACAAGTTGCGGTAGAATCGCAACAGCCTCCAGGTAGATGGAAAATGTCCATAAAACTTCGATCACCGTGAACTCGTGATTCAACACCATGGCTAGAACAAATGACGGCACTACGAGAAAAGTAATCCGAAAAGTATCTTGTTCTTTATCGTAAGTCTGACTAACGATTCTGTGAAACCGCATGTACCATATAATACAGAAACTACTCGCGATAAAAATTAACTTCATCACGGTGTTGTAGACGGAGATAAAGCTTGAGCAAAGGTCGAGATATCTAGTGACAAAAATCATAGCATACAATTCTTGAGTTCTAAGAGAAACGCCTGCGCATGATTTTGTCGCTTGAATTTTCAGAAGTAACACCTACCAGGCAAATATCAGTTGAGTTTTCACTTGGAAAAGTTGGTCATACTGTTGAATGATGAGACACTTACAAGTACACTGAAAAGATGCGTCATGTCGCCGGCTAATAGAAACGTTAGTACTTAAAGTGATGATAATAAGAATCACTTCCGATGTGAGTACATGTTCGGTTCACATAATCGGGGATGCAACGGTAACAGAAACTCACCAAAACGGAATATATTCATGGTACGTTTTCGTTCAGCCGAGTCCGCACAATTGACGTAGTGATTTTCAACTCAGTTTGGTCTGTGGTACGTTTGACTTCAAGATATGTTCGAAGACTACTGAGGGATCAAAATTATATATCACGCCCACTTGTTCGACTGATAAATCACCGAGTTCTACCAACTGCTGCCGCCCGACAACACCAACGGCTCGGGCTCGGCGTCTTTCCAGGTGGTCTCCAACTTCCTTTACAACTGGTCGAAAGACGACTACAAATAATTTTTCATATACATAGTAAATTTGGAGCCATTCCAGAACATCCCCCCAACCCCAACTTCGCTGAAAAATAAATCCAACTTAGTTGGTACCAAATTTTATCAATATACGGCAAAGGCGATTGATACTGATCATAGCACCCAAGTTCGCGGTGTAGGCCAAAGCATGCATCTCAGAGTCACCCGCCTTAGTTATCAGGGTTTTTCACGACAGGCACGACTGCACGACGCTGGCACGACAGCACGACTGCACGCAGGGCACGAATTTTCTCAAGGTGAAACACCCGGTAGCAGATGGGGTATAATGATCTGATAGTGCTAAAATGCGCAATGTATTGTGATATTTGACCGTTCATGAATCGTCAGTCGCGTAGGGACTCTCTAAAGGGGCGATATTTCCATCCATTCGACCTTTGAGGCAACAATTCGTGGCTCGTCAGTTTCAAAACACAATACCAGGCGACTCACGATTCTCGAGTTGTTCGTCGAAAATAGCAGAGGGTGTGACCGTTAAAAATATAAAGTATTAGAGTATGTGGAGGTGTTCGTATCGTTTACACAACTAATAACTTTTACTTTTGCTGGACACTGATGCAGTAATGGGTTGCAGTCAAGATTCTATGTACCTACTTAGCACTCTGCACTTGAGTCAACAAGAATTACAGGCTCTACTGAACAACTGCGTTTTGAGTGTATTTCACGTGTTGTTCAACGTTCATGGTGAACTTCACGCACGTACACCGCTCAAAAAACTCCAGCACTATGCAGTGCCTGTAAATACGACGATTACCAAGCTTCCGTTTGACACGAAAGTTTTGTTTTTTGCAACAGCAGCACAGATTTTTTGGCAGCTTTTCTCTACGAACGGACAAGTGAAGCATGAATATCCTGTAGTTATTTCAGTCGTTAGCCTATTGATCACAAACAAGGTGCTGGACTTGGCAGTGCAACCAAACCAAATATTTGATTTCTATGAGCTTTTAAACAGTTCAGTGACTGAGGGAATTCCGAGCTTGACATGTGTCGAAACGATCGATCGGGGGAAGCTCGCTCGACTTGTGTACGAAATAGAACTGGAGGCTCTGGCTGCTATAGATATCAGAATGTACACCGTGAACCATGTCCAGCAAGTCCTCTCGCTACTCTTTCAAAACATATCTGGAACAGAGCTGCACACCGCCCGCTTTGTGCTTTTATGCATCCTTATGAGTCCAAAGAAATTGGTCAGTGAGTGTGAACTCAGTAAGCAGGTGAGAATGACAACGAACGTTTTAAACAGTTTCACAAATCATGCTGATCAATTTTCGATAATTTCCGCTTTGTCTAACCTTGATGTCGTCGTGCTAGAACACTTGTGGCATATCTTATATGTGATGAAGCTATGAGTTTTACTCTGGCTGGAAAATTGGCAACAAGAGACTCTTTTGAGACGACAAGTTCGCCTTTCCAGATCGCATCACGATGAGGCGGTGGACATTTGTGTTGAACCCGTGGAATAGTACTGTTTCTCACGGCATCCGATTCCGCAGTACGCCATAGACTCAAGAGTAGAGACAATCACACTATGTATGCGCTGTGAACACGCGCGGTGATGGTGATTTGGAGCCGCCTGAAGTTGCACCTGATAAACTCGCGATGTGGTTGCGAAATAAGCCATCAACACTTCTCAAGGGGTATTTCAACGATTACGAAAAAGAGAACAATCATAAATATACTTTACACAAGGTTACAGAGTCGTGCAGGACGCCGAATCTACCTTAGCGGAGCTTGTAAATCTAGCGCTAGGAAAAATATTATTGGCCACTCCTGATGCACAGATTTCAGCTTGGAGATAGCTATTGGACCGCGCATACGCTTCCAAATCGTCTTGACGCGACCAAAAGCATTTTCAATTAGCTCTCGGCGACATGCTTGCGCCCTAGTATCGAGAATGTCCTCCTTGGAAAAGGCCACATTCTTGCCTCTTGAAAACGCAGGGTGCACAAGCCTGAACGCATCCCGTTCAAACTGTCTATTCAACCCCTCACAAAAGCCACGATCAGCTGCAATTGTTTCGGGAACGACTGCATTTTCGTCGTTCTCGTCTGTGAATGTCCTCCGGCGGATGCTGGCTCGGTGTACCGCAGAAAGCGGCAAGGCAATTCGGGTGACAGGCACCAAGAAATTTACACACATAGCGCTTCTTATAATGACTGTAAAACAAACGCTGCATATATGGGTCGTCTGGCGTCTCCATGGGAACTTCTGTCACGTCGATAATCTCATAAGGTTTCTGTCCGTATGCTTCTTTCCAATCCTCCCCAGTTGTCACCTGAATCCACTCTGGATCTATCGGATCGCCGCCGTAAGCACGTATGAACACCGTCAAAAATGATGTCATTTGTTGTAATGCACGTGTAAGTGTTGCTTTGCGCATTCCGACGAAGTATGCAAGTTGATCGACAGACAGGTCCATCTTCGCTCTCATCCACCATGCCAAAAATATATCTTCCCATTCGAAGCTCTTCTTCCGCGGCACGACCGTTTTGTGCGCATCCGTTACACTTGCGGAGTCACTTCTTCTTTGTCGTCCACGAATCAACAAGTTTTGCGTCGCGTTGCGGTCGCCCGCGTTGACAAACCGCCACAAAGCATCAAATGTTTTCAAACTTGGCCAACCTGTGAGGGCTTTGATTTGCTCATTACTGACTCTCGTCGCGCGCAAATGTCGCATAGTTATGCACAACGCTGCTCGATCATGGTCGCGCATATCTTTTCGAAACTGTTCAATCACCTCCGTGAGCAAACGAACTTCCTGGCACGCGACGTCCGCGCGCTGGTGTTCAACCCGCAGCGCTTCGCTCAACTTCAACTTTTCACAGCGCAACTTTTCGATAGTCACTTCTTGCACGCGGCACGTCTCTTCCGCCGGCCTTCCCACTTCAAACGAGTTCAAACACGTGTTTTGTGCGCGCTCGCGCGAATAAATTGCCGCAGGCGCGGATCTTCGCCGCTTAATTCCAACTCTGACACCAGCTCGTGTCGCACGCTCGCCATCATCATTCAAATTTGAAATATCCGAAAGCGGCTCCCATGCCGGCGCCTTCGTGCGCAGACGCGTCTCGCGCGGTGATATACATTCAATACGAGTCGGGTCGACGATTGGTTCGCCCGCGTACGTCGGTCGATTCGAATGGAGCACGTACGTCGGCCGTTTGTGCGCACCGCACCATCTTTGAAGACCAACGTCGGGCGGTCTCCTGGAGACCATGCTAAAGTGTGCCAGAAGAAGTGTCGCGAGGACACTCGAGCAGCATCGGGCTTCGTCATCGCGCGTAAAAAGTATTTTTCTATGTCATCACGATCCGCCTTGGGTCTGAGACCCGATAGAATCGATCTGAGCGTGTCGTCTTTCCAGTGTCTGCCGAGCGCGAACGCGAATCGCTCGACATCCTTGTCGCACTTTGGGTTCGTGCACACGCACTTGCGGGGCATTTGGCTCGTAACAACGCGCGGACACGACGCAACGGAAACAATTCTAACTGCTCACGCGCGCCTGCGGGCGGGCGCGGCCGCACCGCGCTCTGGCGGGCGCGCGAACGCGACGGTTGCGCCGTCGCGATTCGCTAAACCCCGGCGCGTTCAAAAAACACGTTTGGGGCGACCTCGAATTTCGCTAAATTTTGGCGTAAAAGGTGATTGATTACAGATGCGTCTATATACGAGAAAGTTAAAGATTGCTTTAGTGCAATGGGTCTATTAATAGCATAAAACTGTAGCTATGCGCAACATTCCCTACTACCGGTACAATGGGCGTATGACATAATATGCAACTGTTGGTTATCTACAAACAAATATTTTACCGTACCCACAGTGCGGCTGCACGAGTGTTGAGTGTTGCAACAAAAACGTTCCGCGACTAGGAGAATTGTCGCGAGCTTCAGACGTCTGAAGCAAAGACTCGGTACCAACCGTGCGGACAAAAGCGTGTGGTGATTTGTTCGAGCTTCGGAATAGCTCCTGATGTCTTCTGTCGAGAGAGAAAAGTGTACGACGAAGGGAGTTGAGACTTCAGGCAGTCAAGTGACTCTCACTAGGTAAAAGTTGCATAGGTACGCGAGGTGCTCATGAACTAAATTCTCATAGGACAAGTGCGCAAAGTGATCCGGCCAGACCATTTTACTTGAAAAAGTGTGAGTTGTTATCGCTCTACTTTGAAGTCGCCTTCGCTAAACTTTTTTGTTTGTTATTCATGTAAAAGCTAAAAAGAAAATTTTGCTTCTCATGCAAAAGTATAAAGAACTTAAATCCCAGGGACAAGTGGAAAGTTATCTTGTAAAAAAGCGTAAGAAGCGCAGCTCCGCGGGCAGAAAGTACATACCGTCCACTGCCGACTTGAACCGCACAAATTAAATGATGTGGACTGTGTCCTCAACGACCAGAACTTGATTTGCTTCCTGCACAGGCAATAGATCAGTGAAAGCATTACTCAATGGATTTGAAAACAGACCTCCATATCATGTATGACTTCCATGATCATTTCTGACCTCAAGCTCGTTGACCAAGTCGCTGCAAGTTCCAACAAGTGCGATACTTGTATGGTAGTTTGGTGCAGCATTGTTCTGTTTTGTATTTTCATGTTAGTCAGTGCCATAGCGATAGATAGATGAGATTCGCACTCGTTGAATTTTCTGCGGAAATATTGCACATCATCCTCTACAATTGTTGTGAAATCATTTATTTTAGGAACAAGTGAGTAGATGTTCGTCCTCACCTTCGACTCTCGGTAGACTGCCGCCACAGTTTGAAACCTGTTCGTTTGCTTCAATGCCATGTTTCAAAAGACGAATGGCTTCCATTGCATCAAGCTTTTCGATAAATTTAGACATTCTCATCTTTGCATGAGCTGTAGCTAAACGGATCATCGTTTCCAGTGTCCGAGCAGTGATGGGAACAGAATCAGAAGTTTTACTCTTTTCAGCCTTTATGGTACAGTGTTAATATGTCAATAGAATCAAAAACGAGAGCTCAGAGATAAAATGTTTTGCGTTTCGTACCTTCGTGCTCCGCCATGACGCATACTGGTCCGCTATGCACGATTCAGCCTCTGGAATCATTTCCTGTCCCCAAGGTCTGTCTTTCATGAAGCGCAAATACTTCTGAAGGTCACTTTTGCCCAGAAAACCAGTTTGCGGATTCAGACTTGCTTGCGAGAAAGTGAGCTGATCACTCGAGGTGTTTTCGCTGTTCCTCTGGAAATGATTATGGTACTTGGGCGGTGGTGTAAATTTGTAGACGCATCTTACCACAAGAGAACTGGTCCGTGTTGCATTGGGCCCTTGTTGACCATGTAGACCTAGAACATGAGAAGATATGCTTCGATCGACCTAACATGATAGTGAAATATGAAAAGATCGAACTCTCAAGTTAAATCGCACCGCAGCATCGGAAGTATCATGTATGACGAAAAGCAAATCAAATCTTGACAAAAGCGAGTCTGGCAAGTTGATGTTCCGCGATAGGCTTTGTGCGTGATCGTATGTTCCATACAGTGGATTTGCTGCAGCGACAACGCTACACCTCGCATTTAACGAAGCCTGAATTCCAGCCTGAATCACGAGTCACTCGTTATTTGGAAGAGTTCAAGAAGTGCTGAATACCTTTGAGATCGTCACAGTTTGCTGTTCCATGACTTCATGAATTGCAACTCGATCAATGTCGTTCATCTTGTCAAACTCATCTATACACACTACGCCTCGATCTGCAAGTACCATGGCACCAGCCTGAGTTTAATTGGGTGATAAATAAACGTCGAAAGTCAGGAAATATTTTTACCTCAAGACGCCGTTCGCCGGTCTCCATGTCGCTCGTGACTGCAGCTGTCAAACCAACACCCGAAGAACCACGCCCTGTAGTGCTTGTATACGTATTAGTTACATTCTTCATAGAAGAGCTTGAATTTCACCTTATAGAAAACGGAGCAACACCCATGACGCATCTGAGCAACTGGGATTTTGCCACAGAAGGGTCACCGACGAGAAGACAATTTATGTCTCCCCGTATATGGGTTCCGTTGAGCAAGTTTTTCTCATTACCACCGAGCAGAAGTAGAATCAATGCTTGTTTGATGGGCTGTTGAAAATAGGTATCAAATTTGCACATGTATGCCAAAGAAAGATGACGTACTTCATGCCCGCAAATAGATGGTGCCAACGACCGCCCAAGCAACTTCAGTAGTACCTCTGGCTCGAGACTACGTGCGAGTCTTTGAATATTATCCGCATCCTACTCAAAGAACGATAAAGAAACTTGAAAATTGATACGTTAAAGCATCAAAGAACCTCTAATGTAGTGTTCGATGCAGTTTCTTTTGAAAGTAGCTCGACACTGTTCGCTACCAAGACCGTTTGAAAAACACATGAGTTGCTACTCTGTGTTGGTATGACCTGCGTAGAAATATCGCTGAAGCTAAGTTGTGTGTTCTTCTCCATCGACGCACCTTGTATATTCCAACAACACTTATTCGATCCCCAGGCTTACAATAATCCACCAAGTCATCTTCAAGAATTATGTCCACTGACCGTGGTATTTGACCGGCTGGAGCATTTTCCGGCATTTCCTGGACAGATACACGTTGGTGATCGACATATATTCCAAGTCCGTATTCCATTTCAAGCATATTTCCGCTTTGATCTCTATATTTACGAGTCACTAGTTGCAGGCAAAAACGAAACTGATTATCACACCTAGTTGGACAAGCACTTCCTGTGGTCATACCACTCAACGAAGTAACATCGCGATATATTTGACCAGCAGTCTGCTTCCTGCGTTGAAATTTATAAAAACATTTCTTTGAGGTTCATAGCCAAATCATACCCTGTGTTTGGACAATATTGGACAATTTTCTGCACCTTTGGACTCACAGCCGAGCCTACACCGCATAATGAAAATCAAATCCACCACGCTCGAATGGGTAATCACTGCGTACATTTAGTTGCTATGCCTTGTACTTTGACTAATTTATTTATGTAATTTGACAGTAACTGCCGAGGAGAAAGTTCGTAACTTCCAAAGCTTTTCGAACATAAGCCAGTAAATTCGTTCTTTAGCTCGAACTTACCTTCCCGAAATGCCTATCCTTAAAGGAAATGTTCGAACTCTTTTAGACAGAGAAGTTACTGCAGCCTCAATCGCACAAAGTGCTGGTCCAGGATCCGCTAATAACCTTAAAGAGTACAACACCCGTAAGTTCAAGCGCCTGTTGAAACGACTCGTCATCCTTACCTGCGCGCAAGATCCGGTTTGAATGCTCTCAAGTCATTCACATTGATTATCAGTCTATTTTCTTGCTTTTCAAGCTCCTTTCCGTATTTTCCATCCTCAAACTACCCAAATCTTAAGTTGGTACTGAAACATTTTTTTGAAGTGAGGCCGTTACCGTCTGGAAAAAGTTTTCGAATTCGCGTTCCATGTGTTAATTAATTTGACGCAGGCAGATTGGACGATAGATTGGACACCCGTAATTGTCTAGTATTTGACGTTCGCTGCGCTAACAGCTATTGTGTCGTCGATACTGTTCAGATCGTGCTTGAAGTCGCAACACGTTTCAAATGTTTGAATTCTCAACGTGGATATGAAATTCAACTCTCCTCAGAATATAAGGCTTTTTATCATTTTAATATGAATGATATATCACTTATTACGATTTATGTCTCATATTATTTGCGCGTGAGGACGTGCCACATATTCGGGGCTGGCATCTGACCTATGATTCATATGTATACGTTGTTATACTACGAGTAATACACTGAAAATCTGCATTATACTGACATTGATAGTCAGCATCCGACAGCGGGTGGGTACGGGTCTCATTTCACATATCAGTACGCACTAGGATTGAAGGAGCAACAACTGTGAAATAAGTATCTCAGACCCCCGCGTGACTACTTGGTCTAGGCAATCGGGTCAATACTAAACGAACGAGTGAGTCGCAACTGCAAAGTGACCTGATTAAGTGATCAAAACTTCATCGCAATGGCTGGGCTGTTGTCGTGCAACTTAAGAGTAACCCATACCAGAAACAACCAACTGGTTTGCAATAAGCGACGTCTATCGAGGGTTCAACAATACCGATATGGCCCAATCACTTGCCGCGCTAACGAATATGAATGCAAATTCAACCGAAGAATTTTCCCAATGTCCTTGATACTGCTGCGTGAACTAACGTGGAATAACAGAGCAGAAGCAGTGATGGTAAGTGACACGCGTTCCAGTCTTTGTCAGCATTTATTACTCACACGCGCATCAAGGGAATGATAGCTGGACGGGTGCCTGGCTTTTCTAAAACAGACTGTGATGGATTTCGGATTTATACTAGGCCGGAGGCGAAGAGCGGAGGACATGGTGTAGGTTGGAGTGAGATCACGCCTTACTCATTCAAAGCTGTGGAATCCTGGGAGGAAGTTCCAGTGAGTATAGCAGACCCAGGGGGAACTGAGATCGATGCCAAGTTTAGGAGTGACAAAGATGGTGAAGCAAAAATTGTCTTAGCGCCAATTCTTAGATTTTCGGATCGGGAGGTAATGCCAACTTGTTACGTAAGCACTACAGCAACTCACGGTGACCATACAGGGTGACGTGGACTTAAAAGAACTGGTGTCTCTACAAGATTTTGTGCGAGGCTTTGCACCGGAGTTGATTGGATCTCCTGTACAAGAAGAGGACATAATCGAGTCCACGGTATCGATAATAAACGCTAGAACATATTACACATATGAGCTCGTGAATCATACGCTCATATCAGCAACTTCGTGGAACAAGCGAATTTACATACTCGTAGTTAGCTGTACTCCACTTCAGTGGAGAAAAAGTAAGGAAGAAAATATGGCTTTAGTCGATTCGTTTCAGGTGTTGAGTACTTAGAGGCTTCGTTTCACTCCACGAATTATATTACAAATTGTTTACGCACGTTTGTTGAGCACGTTTGTTTTCAGGAAGTGATTCTAGCTCTTCACTGCGAGTTCTATTGATATGTTCATTGCTGCCAACTCTGCTGCAAGGTAGATGAAAACATGTGGAACAGAGATTCGCTCGAGTCCCACGTTTGAGCAACAGCTTCTGCACGATAACTTCGTTAAGCTAAACTTGTCATATTGCACTGAAGATTTGCAGGCACTCCAAGGTGCGATCAGACTACCACAAGCATTGCACATCCAAGCATCTTCGTTATCCGAACAAATATTGAGCCTGTCTCGTAACTTCGGCAGCAAAATGTTAGTAATAGAATGAATTCACGTTTCAATGGAATCTCTTACCAGATATGCTGCTCCATGGGCGAGGAGTGAGTCGCGTTCCATTTCACCAAAACGTATACCACCTCCTGATTTTCGTCCTTTTATGGGTTGTTTCGTCAATGGATTATTTGGCCCTGTCGACCTCACTTGAAACTTATCGCTCACCTATCATAAAATAATTAGATACGTATGAAACATGTAAAAAAGTACAAACCATGTGGCGCAGTCGTTGGTAATAAACAACACCAATGTAAATATCAACAGAAAATTGTTCACCAGTGAAACCATTAATTAAGCTTTCATTCCCACAAAAACTATAACCGTTATTTCGAAGTATCGAGCCGTATTTTTCTGAAGGCGATGTAAAGTTGTCTTCGTGCTGAAAAGGTGTTGCATCTGCAAAATTGCCGATCATGGCACTGGCTTTTGCAGCTAAACTCTCAACTAACATGCCAATCGTCATTCGCGACGGGAACGCATGCGGATTGATGATGATATCTGGACGAATACCACTTTGATTGCTGAATGGCATATCTTCTTCTGCCCAGAGAAAACTCAGTACACCTTTTTGCCCATGCCTGCTACTAAATTTATCACCAATGACGGGATTTCTATTGTATCGAAGTGTTATGACTGCACGACAACCTCTGTTGTTTTTGGTTGTTGGAGTTTGTGCAAACACAACTCGATCGACGATTGCTGGGTCTGTGCCGTGCTTAGATATCTGGCGAGATTTGACGGAATCAGTGAGTCCCCCTACTTTTAGCATGGCCGATCCAGGGTAGATAACGGAGCCAACGTTTGCCACACCGAACACGTCCAAGTTACTTTCATCAGATTTATTGTGCTGCTTGTGACGTATAGATCCAGCTGTTTCTTGCTTCGAGAGACTTTCAGCTGTTGTTTTGTATAACGTTGCGTGAGCAAAACCTCGAGCTAACGAGGATTTATTTACGATCATCGCATCCTCCATGTCGTAGCCTGTATATGAAAGCACCGCAACGACTGCATTTGTCCCAAGCGCATAGTCATCAAGACAATATTTATCATAAGATTGAGTCATTGCCAATGGCCGTTGCGGACTATGTAATCGATACAATTTGGTATCACTTCTGTAGCAAATCGTATGCATTGGTGTTCCCATGGTCTGTTTCGCCATCTGACACTGGTACATATTGCGGGGACTTTGATTGTAATCTGACCAGGGAGTCAAGCTTGCAATGCAGCTCAAGGGAGAGGTACGCTTGAACTCAACGTGGGAAGAAATACGAGCTGATGAATTTGCTTCTGAATCTACAGATGCGAAAGCCTGTTCTAATGTGCCGATATATTCCTTTCTCCCTGAGATTCTTTGCTGAACTGGCCGGATAAGTCTTGAAGGCCCATAAAATATGTAAAGGCCGGGGAACACTCCATGTTTAGCGCACGAATGAATATGCGCGATTTCCACGTGAGCAAGTACTGATGAACTGGAAGCCGACTTGGCAGTTCGCATGATTCCCACGACACTAATGGCGTCGTGTGTGGAAACATACCCAACAAACATGCCCTCAATAACAACCGGCAAGCCAGCGTCACTTTGATCAGCCCGCATCAGCACTCGCTCTAAAATCGATATTATCGCATTCAAACAGTTTGAGTTAAATTGCGGATCAATGCTAGGTGTAACAATTTCGCACATCTCTGCAAGGTGGTTCAGTAGCCCACATGGAGAGCCATCAGGAGTATGTACTGGACACAGAAACCCCCACGATTCTGGAAGTAGCTTTCTCACGGTGGTGGTGCGGAGTTCCATAAAGTAGGCTCCTCTATGGACAGATCGAAAGTGAGACAGGTATCTGAAATAATTGAGTTTTTCTGCAACAATAGTGAAGCCGCTCGTCTGACTCAGTCCCAAGCCAGAAGGACTACTTAAGTTTCCCGTGGCAAGAAAATACTCTACAGTTTTACCAACATCCATCGAAGCTGACTCCACAATAAGCTGCGCAAGTTGTCTGTCAGTCCATGAGTTTGTACTTCGTTTGATACGTGTTATCACTTTTTGAAACATAAGTTGAATTCTTTCACGTAATATTGATTGAAGCAAAAGTCCGGGTAATAAAACTTCTTGATTGACCAACGAATCGGGGTTATCCGGAATGCAGTTGCCGGTGACCATAGAAAATAATTTTGTCATCATGAGTGAAATCAAAGACAACTTTTCTGCACTTCTATTGAGATGAATACAGATGAATTCGTTCAAGATTCGCTCGCCCACTAAAATATCACTCTCGCTGGAGTCAGACTCAATAATAGTACGAAAGTGCTGCCCTATATACAGGAGAGCATCAACATGAGTCTGAATGTTCAGTTCTTCACATTCGAGCTGCAGTATCGTCAAGCGTTCTTTAATGTATGACTCAGGAGTACAAGACCCTACTTTCAGCTGAGCACAGAGCGTTTCATAAAACTCAACATCCGAACATGTCGCTAGAGCACGAAGGATCACGCAAAGTGGGACAAAATATTCTTGTCGCCTGTACTGAAACGCTACCTTAACTGAGCCACTGCGCATGTAGTGCAATCGTATCAATGATGACTGTTCGTTAGGTGCTACACACCGCATGACAGTTGCATATTCCGAGAAAAGTGGTGAACGCTTCAAGAAAGCACGTCTCCGGAGACCTAAGATATGATGACGACGTTGCTGAATAATCAATCTAATCATTCGTTCAATGCCATTTATGATGAAATATCCTCCGGCTTCGTACGCCTCCTCCCCTTGTGCTACTAAGTCTACAGGTGAAAGCTCCGCCAAAGTGCAAGTCGTAGATTTGACCATGATTGGAAACTGACCAAGCTGTACAGTTTGCCTTCTAATGTCCCCGTCAGATTTTTGCCAGCAAAATTCGATGGATAATGGACTCTTATAAGTTTCACCTGCTTCCCTACAACTCCTTGGTGACTTGTTCGCGTTCTGTTCACCCTTTCTCAAAACTTTAGTTGCCAACGATTCTAGCTTCAAATCTTCAAGCCATATCCGAAGGGGTTCAGAACAATCAGACATAGATATAATTTCCGGATCAATTGAGTTTAAAATCCTGTCACAACCCAAACTTGTGAAGTAGTTGAACGATTCAACGTGACAACGAAATAGACCCTGAATGCGTTCGGCGTTTCTAACTACAGCGTCCGCGCCAGGGCTGGACCCAACTCGACTCCCCATCGCACTCAGCAAGAGACCAAGCTAAAATCGCCTCTGTGGTGTTTTGGTCTGCGTGCTGTTCGCGGCAAAGTTCTGACGTTGCAGCGCCGCCAGTAAACGTTAGTTGCTCGGTTCGACTTTTTTTAGTTTAGCCCACGCGAAAAGCATTATACTGCTAACGTTGGTATAGTATATTATAAAGTACCCCGTAGTACGTGTACACTAATTGTAATGTAAACATTGTCAATGTTCAACGATCGGCGATCAATGTTCCTTTCAGACGCCGCGCTAGTTCATACATTATTGGACACTCGGTATAGTTCAAATAAAAATGTATTTACGCATTCGACATGCTAGATTATAAGGATGATCGATGTACAGTACAGTGGATTTGAGGCATTTTGTCTTAGAAAATAAAAACGCGTGAAGGGCAAGCGGCGGAACGTCCATCGACACTGCGCGTCTGCTATCAGAAGTGGAATTTTTCGTTGTGCACGATGACTGGAGTATCTAGAATAAATGTTACTCAGCGACTTGCGCATAAGTTACCTCAATCAAACGTAAAAGTGCGCGTGGGAAAGTCGTTAGTAACTTCGTCGAAGTCAGGGAGTGGAGACTTCCAGGTTCATGACTTTGTTCGTCAGCACATAGTTGATTTAGAACCATACACGCCAATTCTACCGTTTGAGGTTCTATCGGGTATCCTACATTCATCCGGTACGTGGATTTTCACTAATTTGTACGCAGAAAAACTTGGCCTGCCTTGCGACAAGATAGTAAAACTAGACGCAAATGAAAATCCATATGGGCCTCCACCAGGTATGTTGTTTTCTTCGGGTGTATTCTTGACTCAGTTTGCTTCAGAGGTTTACACCGCGCTGCAAAACTTGCAATATCCGCACATATATCCAGACCCTGAGTCACGTCAGCTCCGGGCTGCGCTGGTATCAAACTCACAACGGACTAAACTATTTGCCCAGCCTTATGTGTGCCACGCAGGCGGTAGAGTGTGGCGTCCCTGCCGAAAATTTGCTGATTGGCTGCGGCGCAGACGAGGTAATATTTCATTATGTGCATGCTTCTCACAGTCGTGCATGTTTTTTCACGTCTTTTATTCACAGTTGATTGATTTACTCATGCGTGTTGTACTCGAGCCTGGTGACAAAATCATAAATACTCCACCAACATTTGGCATGTACTCATTCGACTGCAGCATTAATGGTTCGTATAATTACATTCAATCTATCGCCTCCCATGACATTGAGCTAGATGGCCGTGTAATTGACGTTCGTCGCGGCCCTGCCCCTAATTTTCAGTTAGACGTGGAAGGGATTGAAAAGGCTGTGTTTGAGCACCAACCAAAACTACTGTTTCTGACCTCACCGAATAATCCCGATGGAAGTCTTATAGATGATCAAATCCTCGAGCGTCTACTTAAACTTCCCGTGCTCGTTGTGCTCGATGAGGCTTACATCGAGTTCAGTTCAAGCTCGAGAAGTTACATATCTCAAGTTACCTCACACCAAAATTTGATTGTTCTGCGCACATTCAGCAAACGAGCCGCTTTAGCTGGTATGTAAAACTTGTACATGCCAATTAGATGAACTCACAAAAGAGACTTGCAGGTATCCGAGTAGGTTATGGCGCATTCCCTCGCGAATTGGTAGATTATATATGGCGTGTGAAGCAACCATACAATGTGTCTGCGGTGGCTGAAATAGCTGCACTAGCTGCACTATCGAATCCGGCTTATCTTCAGGTGCTGATGCTCTTATATGCATAATTTAATTTTTAAAAGCCCTTTAGGACGTGCGAAATAAAATTGTTGCGGAAAGAGAGCGCTTATTCAAGCTTCTCTCCAACTTTTCGTTTCTGGAACCCTTTCCATCGGAATCAAATTTCATTCTTTGCAGGTGTGCTTGAGTTAGATCGATTTTGAAATGTCTCATACAGTCAACAGAGTCACTAGTTTCGATGCCAAGTCAGTTCAGAGTTTTCTGCTGAAGCATGGCATAGTTGTGAGGTATTATTCCTCACCAAAAGAAATTGCTGACTGTATCCGAGTATCGGTTGGAAGACCAGAAGACACAGATGCAGTGTTTCGTGCTTTGAGTAGTTTTGAGCAAGGTTAAAACATTTTATTTCATCAGCTTATCAGCTATATATTTCTTAGACGCCGATGCTTGTCCTATTATGGAAGAAATTGTAAGAATACACTGCTGATAAATTTGGAAACCTTTACTTTGAATTGTGCCTGCCTCAATCGTGACACGCTATCTGGTATCTTATAGCACGGGTCGCTAATCACTTTTTGTCTGTAATGCTTCAGCTGCATAATCACGGACTACAAGAAAACATTCGAAATTCATGCAAGTCCAGAAAGGATTCAACTTCGTACGCACGTGTATACACTCCGTATCATGACTATTGTTGGCAAGAAGAACCAGTGCATCAATTAGATTATCCAAACTTTTCAACTATAGCGACAGTGAAGAATGTAACAAGAACGTAATTCAGGATACCTGTCGGTGTGGCCAGCGATATATACCCATCTTGCGACATATCTTCTTCAAATATGTGACTCCGATTCCAAGTTCTTTTGCCGCATCTTCCATCTTAAGAATACCGTACATGGCCATGAGGTGCTGCGTTCGCATTAAACATAAAAGATACGGCAGCATATCTGCGTGCGTACCTCCTTTGTGATCATGTTTACTAAATCTGCGGCGCTTTTGCACGGGGTAACTCCATGAAGAACAGCGCGTACCGTGTCGCGGAAATGAAACACTTACAGTAGTAACGCTCCCAACGTCGCAAAAAACGCTTTCTCCGTCCTTTCCAGGTTTCGTTCGTACACCTTATTTTCGAGTCACAATTAATTACACAGCAATCGTTTATTAGCACTACCGACAGTACAGTACTGACCATCAGTATCACTGCAGCACAGCACAAGGTGCAATACACTACAATATTAGTTTCGCTTCGCGAAAGTGAAGAAAGAGATTTTTCTGTTAATGTACAAGTTGCGTCAGCGTGGTCGAATCGCCCCGAATCCGTGAAATCGCGACTTTCGACCTCCCCAAGAACGTCGACGCCGCAGCATCGTTTTGTGAACGGACAAAGCTGAATGATAATAGAAGTAATTTGATGATGATCGGCGTGTAAAACGTCGCGCGCGACGTCGAGTCGACGTCCTGGTGGTCGTCCAAAGTCCTCGTTGGTCGTCATATGGGCAAACAGTACAAATGCGGCTCTTGGACGTACCTCCTGGGATCTCGTGTTGTGGGTGCAGTTTTCTTGAGTTTACCGACCAGTTAATTTTTGGTTGCGAATAGTATAAACCACGTCGAGAATGGTACCACACGTCGTGGTTAGTACAGTTCAGTCATTTTTTATGCAGCTTGTCAAAAATACATAGGTGTCGTATTCAACTCAATTTCGTGCTTTGTGCTAAATATAAATAATACCGTTACCAACCGCGTGCGTCGGACGCGCATTTCACGCGCGGCGCGCGGTCGTTTCGCGCCCGGCGTCAACGCCCGGTGTGTTTTGATTGTATCCTTTGTTTACTTCACCGCCTTCGTTTACAATTTCCGTGGTTATCGCGACGAGTTGGCTGAATCGCCCGCGAAATCGAAGTTATAGCGAGATAGTTCAGCTGTTGTCGTTGAAACCCTTCTTCAATATGATATTATATTGTACTGGTACTTGTGTTTTCGAAAAAAGTTGAGTAAAACGTAAATTTTCGTGTTTGCGCGCGTCTCGCGTCGCGACGACTGCACCGATAGCTCTGGTTCGCGAGTATATTTTTAAACTTTTTACGCGCTTTCCAACGCCGTCTCGTTCGTCGTCAGCCGTGCAGTATCGCGTCGCCGGCGGCGTCCGTGATTTCGTGCATCTTCAACGTAAATTTTTTCAAAAATAATGACTTCAGAAAGTGCGCATTTTTAAGGTGTGTCAGGGTCTAGAATTACAACATGTGCGACGGCGTAGCGACGTCATGCGACCGTGAAACACGACA
>Ga0181598_1000441_pt1 | contig 40876 bp, 33 predicted proteins | sample 041ome_4_FD_153295 | JGI IMG/M metagenome (GOLD analysis project Ga0181598, IMG submission 153295) | Coastal salt marsh microbial communities from the Groves Creek Marsh, Skidaway Island, Georgia - 041404US metaG (spades assembly) | ecosystem: Environmental > Aquatic > Marine > Intertidal zone >... | reverse complement strand
ATTAGTGAATACAATACTGACAACGGGTATCATATGGGCGTATACCTATGTTTAGGACAAACATTCCATAATAGTAAACACTTTCAAGCCATACCAATTGACCGTATTCAATCATTTACAGACATTCATACTATTATGGCAAAGGAAAACAAGGCGTTTATTATATTGGGTCAAGGTATTCACAAAATAAAAAAGAAAGCAGAACAAATCGCGTGTAAAGAAGCACTAGACAACATAAATAAATTCGTATAATAAATTTGTGTGATAAATATATATAATTATATTTTTATTGTATATAAATGAATGTTGATTTTTTAAAACGAAAACCAATACCAAAACAAAAAAAGGGATTTGATATTTTTTTAGACCAACCTGAAGTAGTTCCTGACGAAAATAAAGTTGAAACTGAAAATAATAATCAAGAAAAAGAAGAAGACAAACAATACCCTTTGATTGTAGATAAACGTGGTGAGAAAGAAATCAATCGTAGTGATATTATGAAAAGACTACAAGGATTTAAATATAATAAACCTATTGAAGAAACAAAGGAAATGATTGTGATTGACGAACCCAAGGAAGAAGACGAACCCAAGGAAGAAGACGAACCCAAGGAAGAAGACGAACCCAAGGAAGAAGAACCCGAACCTAAGGAAGACGATGATAACATAGTCATTAGCGAAATGCCTGTCAAAAAAGGGCGAAAACTTAAAGAAGGAAACATTGATAAAGAAGTGGTAGCCAAAGGTATTGAAACATTTAAGAAGAATTTACCTAAGGAAAATGATAAGATATTGGTGAAAACATCATCGTATTACATGAATAACCGAAAAATATTCAACAAAAAGATTAACGAACTATTTAAGGATTATTTGAAGGATATTCAATCGGACAAGAGCGAAATCAGTTGCGGTCAAGACAATAATGATGATTTTAGTTTACTTACACATCAGAAAATTGTAAGAGATTATCTTAATATATACACACCATATCGTGGTTTATTACTCTATCACGGTTTAGGTAGTGGTAAAACGTGCTCGTCTATTGCACTAGCTGAGGGTATGAAAACCGACAAAAAAATCGTGGTATTGACACCCGCTTCATTGAAGATGAATTTTTTCAGCGAACTTAAAAAGTGTGGTGATTTGTTATTCAAAAAGAATCAATATTGGGAATTTGTTAGCATAGAAGGCAAACCAGAAAACGTAGAAATACTTCATAAAACGTTGAATATTTCCCGTGAATACATCCGAAAGAAAAAAGGTGCGTGGATGGTAAATATCAATAAACAGCCAAATTTTTCAACATTAAAAAGCGAGGACCAAGACAAAGTCGATCATCAATTGAATGAAATGATTCGTGTTAAGTATATGGATCTTAATTACAATGGATTAAATATGAAAGCGTTGGAGCGCATTACAGGAAAATTCTCCCGAAATCCATTTGATAATTGTGTATTGGTGATTGATGAAGCACATAACTTTGTCAGTCGTATCATTAACAAGCTGAATAAAAAGAAATCATTATCGTATATGTTATATGACTATATAATGAACGCTCAGAATGCAAAGGTGATTTTACTTTCGGGGACACCTATTATTAACAAACCTAATGAAATAAGTATAATGTTTAATATGTTGCGAGGATATATCAAGACATGGTCGTTTGATATAAAAGTAAATACCGAATCAAAGATTAACAAAGATACTATATTGGAAATGTTTGACAAAGAAGGATTGAAGACATTTGATTTCGTTGAATATAGTGGAAATAAGTTACAAATTACTCGTAATCCGTTCGGGTTTGTCAATCTTAAAAAACGTGGTGTTACACGTGGCACACAAAAAATGAAAGGCGGTGAAGGTGAGAAGGAAAAAGAAGAATTAGATGAAGAATTATTGAAAAAAGGCGATGATGGGTTTGTTATAAAAGGTGATGAGGATAATACTACAGATGAGGAAGTGTCAGGTGAAGATGAACCGGAAAACCCGATTACAAATAAGGATTTGTCAGAAGCTCAGAAAGATATTGCTGAAAAACAATACAATACTATTGAAGAATTAGAAAACAAAGTGAATGAGTTAACATCCAAAGTGAATGAATTATCAGAAACAAATCGCGTATTGGAACGAAGTGTTATAAACAAATCAGTTGAAAACGATAAATTACGAAATACAAGTAGTGACTTGGAAAGTGAATTACAGGAATACAAAAACAATGAAGGTGAAGATGAAGAAAAAGAAGATGAAGAAAAAGAAGATGAAGAAAAAGAAGACGAAGATGAAGAAAAAGAAGACGAAGATGAAGAAAAAGAAAACGAAGATGAAGAAAAAGAAAACGAAGAGGGCGATGGCGATGATAAAGAAGGCGAAGACGACCTAAGTGAATTGAAAAAGAAAGTATCTACACTCGAATATGATTTGTATGATTTAACCAAAAAAAATGAAGAATTGACAAGCGAAAAAAAAAAATTAGATAAGGAAGAAGAAGAATTAGAAAATAAAGACAACGAGATTGAAGAGCAAAAAAAGATGATTGAAGAACAAAAAAAGATGATTGAAGAACAAAACAAACTTTATTCAGATATCCAAGAAGAAATTGCTGTATTGAAAGAAAAAAATCAAGAAATAGAGAAGAATAGTGATATACAAAAGGAAAAAGATGCTTTACGAGACGAACAAGAAAAAGAATTACAACGTGAATTGAAGAAAATGGAAAAAGATAAGGAATATAAAGAAGAAAAACTCAAACAACTAGAACAAGACTTGGAAGAAGAGGAAGAGGAAGAAAAGGATGAGGAAAAAAAGGGAAAGAAAGGAAAGAAGGGCGATGAAAAGGAAGAAGAAACATTATATGGACGGTTTGAGAAGGGTGTAGATAATACACGAGATTTTTTCAAGAAACAATTCGGAATAGGAGGTAAAGAAAAGATGAAAGGAGGTTCAAATAAAACACGTAAGGCACACAAAAAGAGTGTAAATACTACCAAAAAGAATAACAAACTTATGATTATTCCCAAAATACCCATAACCGACGAAGAAATAGAAGATGAAGCATCCGCACGAAAGTATTATCAAATGGGTAATAATGGAATATATAATCCGTATTATGGTGGAAGTGGATTATTTGACAAATATAATGGTGTAAAATTAGATTCAACCGGAAATATGAGCGACGATAAGTTCCAAGAAAAAGTAATTGAAATATTGAAGAAGAATAAGTTAGAAATAATTCCATCAAGTATAACAGTAACAAACTATAAATGTCTACCAGACGGCGATGACGAGTTTAACAATTTATTTATAACAGATGGTGTAGATGGAAAACAGTTGAAAAATGTAGATTTGATGAAACGACGTATATTGGGATTGACATCATATTTCCGTAGCGCACAAGAACAATTGATGCCGAAATTAATAAAAACAGATAAAGACGAAAAGATGTTTTTGGTTAAAACACAAATGAGCGAACATCAATTCGCCTTATATGAAAAGGTTCGCAAAGTAGAAGCAGAAGAAGAAAAACGACGAAAGAAACAAAAGGCGAAGGGGAAAAATGACGACGATTTCTCATCAACTTATCGTATTTTTTCACGTGCGTTATGTAATTTTGCGTTTCCTATGGAAATAGAACGTCCAATGCCAAATGCGGACAAAGATGGAGATGTAAATGAAGATATGTTTGACGGCATAAAGAAGAAGGAAATAATGGGTAGAGACGATTACAATCCAGAAGATGAAGCTGATATTCAAGAAGATGTGTCTTATCAAAAACGTATTGTGAAAGCGTTAAAAGAGTTATCAAAAAAGGATAAATATGGAAAATACACCTATTTGAATAATGAGTCATTAAGTATGTATAGTCCCAAATTTGTAGAATTGATAAATAATCTACAACATCCCGATAACAAAGGGAAACATCTAATATATAGTCAGTTCCGCACCATAGAAGGTATTGGTATTATCCGATTAATATTATTAGCGAATGGATATGCTGAGTTTAAAGTGAAAAAGAATACTTCAACTGGAAAGTGGTCTATCGTCCAAAATATTGGGGATGAAGAAAAACCCAAATTTGTATTGTATACAGGCACAGAAACATCGGAAGAAAAGGAATTAATTCGTAATATTTATAACAATAACTGGAAAGTTATACCAGAGGAAATCACAACACAGCTTCAGAAGGTATCCAAAAATAACTTATACGGAGAAATAATCAAGATATTTATGATTACAGCATCTGGTGCGGAGGGAATTAGTTTGAAAGATACGCGATTCGTCCATATTATGGAACCATATTGGCATATGGTACGTCCCAATCAAGTAATCGGGCGCGCTCGTCGTATATGCAGTCACGAAGATTTACCTAAGAGTCTTCGCACGGTAAAAGTGTATATGTATTTATCGGTTCTTTCAGAAGAACAAAAGACGAGTGAAAAGCATATTGAATTACGAATTCGTGATGTAAGTAAGATAGACGGTATGACTCCAATTACTACGGATGAAACATTATTTGAAACAGCGTCGTTGAAAGAAAACATAAATAATCAAGTATTAGATGCTGTAAAATCAAGTTCTTTTGATTGTAACTTGTATGCTACAAAACGCAATGATGAAAAGGTAGTATGTTATAATTTTGGAAATATCAAATCAAATGATTTTGGCAGCCATCCAAATATCAGTATCGATCAAACATTCAAAGAACTGAATGTAAAGACAATAAGCTGGGTCGCACAGAAAATCACATATCGTCGTAAGGATTATGCATTAAATAAAGAAACAAATGAAATATATGATATGGAAAGTTATAATAACGCAGTTGAAGGAACAGGAGAGTTAATCAAAATGGGAAAATTGGAATATATTAATAATAAACCCAAATTCGTATTTGATAAAAAATAAATAGAAAATGTACTTGGGGTGTTTTGTATTTACCATAATGATATATGAATTAATATATAATTATGGACTTGTAGAAGGTAATATGTATTTGTCAATGATATCTTGTTTGGATTGTGATAGACTTGTAATATGCTCGTCAAGGGAGCTCTTGTTATATGATAATCCATTGCGTGTGGGTTTGATATAATCCCAAATTCGAGAGATCATTTCGTTTGGCAATTTGCTTGAAAGGGCATTTACAGTGTCATTCGCATTATAATCGACAAGAGATTTCATATTGAACTTGAAAACATATACGTCTTTTTGCTGACCTCTGCGGTAGCATCGCGCGATTGCTTGTTGTTCGATAGAAGGATTGTAAGTGGGTGAGACAAAGTAAACCTCATTATAGTTCTGGAGGTTAAGACCTTCCGCACACATAGATAGCTGTAAAATCAGAATGTTTGTTGGGGTCTCTTTATTTTCTAAGATCGTGGCCTGTTTTTTTTTTGAAATTCTACTGTTGATGAGGTCGATAGAAGGGACATCCAATCCTCTGTTTGTGTAAAATTGTGTAATGTTATCCTTTAGGATATTCATCTCGTCAATGTAATTGCAGAATATAATGCGATTGTTTTCAGGGTAAAGAGAGTGCTGATTATATAGGGTGGATAGGATGGCTTTCATTTTTTGTGACAAGTATTTTTGTGAATAACCTGTAAATATACCCTTATCCTCAATACCACCGATAAGGGCAAGTTTGTGGGACGTATTGAAGTAGGAACGAAGAAGGGAAGGATGTATACACGCTTGTCTTGCGCGTATCCAAAGCCCTTTTTTTTTCAATGGATTTTCTTTAAAATAGTCAGAGACATCATTGGAAATGTTTGAATCCCAGTTTTCAGGTTCTATGACTTGAGAATGAAAGAGCTGAGAAACTTTATATTCGTCACTCTTTGTATCCCAGAATACAGATACATCCTTTGAGACAAGCTGTGGCATAGCAATACCTACATCTTGTTTAGTTCTATACATTAGTTTATCTGTCTTTAGTTCATCTTCGTTATTCGCAACCATATAGCTAGGAATACCGATGATATAACACAACGACAAGATGTCGTCTTCCTTGTTGCATATCGGAGTTCCGGTCAACATCCACGTAGATAGTCTAGGTGATGACAATCGGTGCCTATCACAAAACGCAAGACACACTCGGAATGTCTTGATGCGCGAGTTACGCATGTAGTGAGCCTCGTCAAATACGATTCTATTCCAGTGGTTGGAACAAAGGTTAATAAACCGACTATCTTTTAACATTCCATAGCTTGTAATGCATATAGATGCGTTGAGGATTTTGGTGTCAGTAAGGTTCTTCCTTTTCGCACCGTGATAGACGACAGGGTCGGTGTAGCAGCACTTCGCAATGGCACTAACCCATTGCGAAATAAGAGAAGGAGGTAATACAATCAACGTGTGAGGAACCACGTTGGAAGAGATGAGAGACAGCATGGTGATTGTTTTTCCCATACCCATTTCATCTGCCAAGATCCCTCCTTTGAAATCATCAAAGGGACCTCTGTTCTGCTTGAGGAATGGCTTTTCGTTTTCCAAGCACCACTCAAGTCCAGTTTTCTGATAGTCGATGACATCTACGCCTGAATGTCTGATGAACGTATCATATTGTTTTTGAAATTTTGCCAACATAGTGGGATAGTTTGTGTATGCATACTCATCCAAAGATGCTTTGAATCAATTTTAACCCTATTTCAGCATGTAGATATTACTTGTCTCCCAGATATTTCCCACAACGTCCCATTTTCTTACAAGTTTTCTTTGCCATCTTGTATGCCTTTCCATCGTGATTGCACCCTTCATGTAATAAATGAAAATCAATGACAGATGAATACCCACCTGTTAATGCACTTCCAAGACGCGCAAGACCCCACGACTCAGCACTTTGGTTTGGACGAGAACCACTAGAATAGTAAGCACCGCGACCTTTATTCACAATTTTTTCAAGAGTATTTAGAGAACATTGGCTTTTTTTTGCTAATTCTTTATTGGGAACTAATTTATCTACGTTGTATACTTTCTTTGCTTTATTGACGTGTCGCGATTTTCGTGTTTTGTAGGACTTTACTTTGGGACGATTGAAATATTTTCCAGTTTTATACATTTTTCTTGATTTTTTGATATATGATTTTTGTTTTTTAGCATCTTTATTCGTTAATATATCGGGAACATATTTTTTAGGAATATTCATAATTATCTATATATTTATGAATTATAATAAATTCGTTCAAACACAATATAAAACGAATAGGTATATATTAACTATAATTTAGTGCGTTTAAAATGAACGAAGAAAACAACGTCCTCACTATTAAAACCGTCCAAATTCAACCTATACGTAATATGATTACGGCGATTAAAGATATTTTGACCGATGCTACAATAACATTCACTCAAAATGGCATCAATATTTGCGATTTTGATAAAACACAAACGATTTTGGTAAATGTCATTCTCGAATCTATTAAATTTGAATCATATAGTATTGTTCCTAATCAAATTATCGTATGCGTGAATACATCTCAATTATTCAAACTTATTTCTACCATGTCCAATGATGACACACTAACCATTTATATTGACAAAAATGATTATAACGATGGTGTTGTTACCCATTTGGGATTACAATATGAAAACGGCTCAATAAAACAATGTTCTACACAGAAGCTGCGATTAATTGACCCCAATACCGACAATGAAGATTTCCCTGAAAATTTGGAATATTCAACCATCATTAACTTACCTACAAGTGATTTCCAAAAGGTCATACGGGATATGAACGGAATTTCGGATCGTATTGAAATCAAATCGGTAAGCAACGACATTATATTTAACTGCGAAGGTCCTTTTGCCAAATCCCAGATCTATCGTTCCGAATCAAGTGGAAATATGGAATTCGTTCAAAAGAATGACGACACCACAGTTATACAAGGAGAGTATTCACTCAAGAGCCTGAGTCACTTTATCAAATGTACGCCATTATGCAGTCATTTGGAGATGTATTTGGGTAATGATTTGCCGTTGATTATCAAATATGATGTTGCATCACTTGGCGAAATCAAACTTTGCCTATCTTCTTTGCCATCCCAAAATTAATCACCATTGCCGATTAAATATATACCAACTATTATGGATATAACACCAAAGAATTGAGTGAGTGTAATTTTATCATTAAACACCAGATATCCAACACCAAATAAAACCAAGGTTTCAAATCCTGCCATAAATGTGCGTATAATACCTAAATCGTTTTTGGTAGATATGCTGTAGATCCAAAAAATAAATCCAAAGAAGAATACAATACCAGCAGAAATAGCGTTATAATGTTGACTTGTCAAGCGTGTAATATCAAATATATTTTCTTTGAGATATACACATCCAATAAATGTCATTATTGCAATAGCAGAAGTAAAATATAATAAAGATATCATATAATCAGAACTGCTATCAAATGATTTACGCAATAAAACTTGTCCTGCAACAAAAAATAGTGTGCCAATACCAATACTATACCTCCAATCTAGTTTCATAAATTCCCTTATATACATTATTCGTATATTATGTTATATTGTGATTGTTTTGCTATTATGGACGATTACTGAACCCACTTTATCTGTATTTTCCAAATGTTTAATTGTCGAATATGTAATATCTAAATTATTCATATTTTTATATTTTGAATGTGATTTGCAGCAAACCGCACCTTGTTTTATGATTTTATTATAATGTTTCTTATTTATTTTACTATTGGAATTTAACTGACAAACAACGTGACAAGATGGATAATTGGCAATATGGAACCATAAATCATCTTTTTGAGATTTATTGATTAAATATTGATTTTCTTCTTTGTTTGAACCTACTATAAATATGTAGTCCATATTATCAATTGTTCGTTCCCATTGCTTCATATGTAAATATATAAATTACTTACATATGAATTTGTTTATGTGTAATCAATTTTAATAAGAAATAAAAAATAAGGAACATTATATATAATATTTTTATGTATATTTCAGTTAAAATTCAGGCTCGTGCTTTCTAAATAAGCATCCCTGTGAACGTTCGTCTACAAATGACTGAAATACAGACGAATCCTGATATTCTAGATCTTTCATCCAGATTTTAATAATACAAAAGTTCTTCTTAGGAGATATAGTAATACCGTTTATCTTATCGTTTATTATTTTATTATTTGACAACGTTTCTGTTGCAATATACTTGAATAACAAATTCCAAGACTGATAAACCGTTTTATTATGTACTTTATAACAAAAACAACCGCCATTTCTATTTTTAGGGTCCTCCCATCGTGGTGTAATACCAGAACGCATTAAGAATAGCATACAATTTTTAACTAGACCGGGTTTCATATTGCTATTAAGGGCCAGCACTTGTTCGCATGTATTTATATCTTTCATTATGGATTTGTAACTTCGCAAATCCCAATTCGGATCAGTTGGTAAATGGTAATACAGATCCCATTTATCATTTAAAATGTGTTCGGATTCACCCATCAAATTAGATATGAAGGATTATTTTTTACTCCTAGTAATATGTCATGATATATATTTTTTATATGTTATTATGAATCAATTTTATTCCGTAGCGATTTCAAGTATATTGAATTTATTTTCTTCTAGGCGAATATATTGTGTATGTGTTAATTGTTGAATATCCATATTACTATCCATAATATTCAACTTGTATTCATTATCAAATCTGTATTCACAGAATTGGTGTTCGAGTAAATATTTGATAAAAGATGGCGAAAAGAGTTCGTTTCCGATGATAGAAAAGCGTGAACCGAGTTCAAAAAAGATTGAATTTTCCATTTTTGGATGGGTATATTCAATAGATAAAAAGGATACATTTGATTTTACAAATTCGGATAGTTTAGGTGAACTCATATCAGTATGCATAGCATATCTGACAATAAACATATCGAAATATTCTAATAGAAATACACAATCGGTTATATCTCCAATTAGTGATATTTTATTGTCTAATAGGTCTCCTATGTTAGATACACAATTGTCAATATCATTATCGTTATGAAGTGTATTGACTGTATATTCATTATCTGTAAGTAGAGATGATCCATCTTGCATAAATAATAATAGTTTAAAAATATATTTATAGTAACATTGCTGTATAGGAATTTTTCGTATGATACAATTTATTTCGTTTGTATGATTATTATTTACTAAACACGATGTACCATACCAGTTTACATTTAAAGGCATATTACATTTTACATTATAATAATCACACCATAACATGTCAAAATAATAGTATGATACATCGGTAATTTGTTTAGCTATAATATTATTATTATAAATGTATAGAAATCCATTTGTTACATATGATACCAATTCAAGTGTTTTCATACCTACGATAAACGCATATTTACACGATTTTTCGTATAAGTAATTCATAATATAATATAAATATATGGTAAATTATACTTTTATATTCTTTTCCAAATGACTAATATAGGCAAAATGGCAATTGAAAATGGATTATTCATATTTCGTCGTGATTTTCGGATCATTGATAATACAACATTGATAGAAGCGTCTAAAAAATGTAAAACATTGCATTTGTGTTTTATATTTACACCCGAGCAGGTGACAGATTCAAATAAATATAAGTCGGAAAATAGTATTCAGTTTATGATTGAATCGTTGAAGGAATTAGAAGTGTCAGTAGACGGCGTATTCAATATATTTTACGGTGAAAATAATGATGTTTTGAAAAGTATTATGAAATATAATTCTATTGATGCTGTATTTTTTAATATTGACTATAGTCCATATGCCAGAACACGTGATGAATCAATACAAACACTATGCTTTGAAAATGTAATTGATTGTTATTCGAACCACGATTATTATTTATATCAACCTGGTTCTATCACCACTACAACAGGAGGTTTTTATAAAAAATACACCCCGTTTATGAATGCTGTAATAAATAAAAAAGTGGAATTGGTGAATAAAAAAGGAGTGAGTAATGTATCAAAGACAAGTCTGAAAGTCCATAAGAAGTATTCATATTCGTTGAACCAATCCGAAGAACTATATACATCAAATGCGAATATTTTAGTCAAAGGAGGACGCAAAGAAGGCATTAAACGTATTAAAATGGCATTACAACAACAATGTAATTACACGGTAAAGAGAGATACCCTGAGTTACACTACTACTATGTTATCGGCTTATATCAAATTCGGATGTGTATCAATACGAGAAGTATATCATAGTGTAAAAAACAAATTCTCTGTAAAACACGGAATTATACGAGAACTCATATGGCGCGATTTTTTCGCACACGTATTATACAATTTCCCAAGTGTAGTAGGCCAATCCTATATTACAAAATATAGAAAAATCGTATGGTCGAACAGTATATCCAATTATGAAAAATGGAAAGATGGAAAAACTGGGTTCCCTGTGGTTGATGCTGGAATGCGTCAACTAAATGAAACAGGATATATGCATAATCGTTGTAGGATGATTTGTGCGACGTTTTTAATCAAAGTATTATTACTCGATTGGCGGTTGGGAGAACAATATTTCGCAACTAAACTAACAGATTATGATATTGCGTCAAACAATGGGAATTGGCAAGGTATAAGTGGCACAGGAGTAGATATGAAACCATATTTTCGAACAATGAACCCCTGGATACAAAGCAAAAAATTTGATCCCGATTGTGAATATATCAAAACATGGGTTCCCGAATTAAAGGATGTAGAACCGAAATATATCCATTCTTGGTATGAAAGCTGGAAAAATCACAAAAATGTTTATATCAAACCTATTGCAGATTATAAGACACAGACAGAAAAAATGATGAATTTGTATTCCAAAGCATAAAAATATATGTATTGAATATATATATATTATGGATTATCAATCATTTGACAAAGCGTATAAAATAACTACACCAACATATTTAGGATATACCAACAACGAAGCAATAGACAAGGTGTATGGTAAGGTAGAACAAAATGTTTATACGAGTGAAGTGAAAAAAACAGAAGTATTTTCAAGCTGGCAATATCGTAAATATACACAAGATCGCTCTGAATCCATAAAAAAACGCAATTTGAGAGAAGCGAAGAACCATTGTGGTAGATATATTCCTGAAAATAATGACTATGTTAAAAGTCATAGCGATTTACAAGAAAACTATCAAATGAAAATGGATTTACAATCGCGCAAAATGGCACCTAATGTTGTTCTATAATTATGAGTTTAAATATTTCATATATGTTTAGATATATATGAAAATTATTAGTTTCGATGTTGGTATAAAAAATATGGGATACTGTATTTTTGATATAAGCAATAATAAACCTTACATTACACAATGGGAAATAATGGACTTAGTTGAAGATAGGACATTTGATAAGCGGGAGTGCTGTCATATTCTAAAAAGTGGTAAAAAGTGTAATAAAAAAGCAGTTTATAAGAAAAATGACATATATTTTTGTAACGTCCATAGTAAACAATGTAAATATTGGCTTCCGTCAAAGGATTTCACCAAACATAAATTATCAAAAAAAACTATAGATGAATTGATAACACTATGTAAACAATATCATATATCTATTTCAAAATATACAAAACAAGAATGTTGTAGTAAAATAATGTCACTATATGAAACGAATGTATTAGATAAACTCGAAAATAAAAAGAAGAAATGTGATGACTATGACCTCGTGCATTTAGGAAAACAAATAAAATATTGCGGGGATTTGACAATTGATAGTAGCACAATTACACACGTATTGATTGAGAACCAGATTAGCCCCATTGCTAATCGTATGAAAACTATACAAGGTATGTTGGCACAATATTTCATTATGAAGAATGATAATATCAACATTATATTTGTAAGTTCTCAAAACAAGTTGAAATATTTTGATAAACAAGTGGAAGAAGAAGTGATAACAAGCAATTATAATGCAAATAAAAAGAATGGCATTTATTACTGTAATGAATTACTTAGTCACAAATATGATTATTTACAAGAATGGAAAACCAAATTAGATGTGAAAAAGAAGGATGATTTAGCCGATGCATTTTTACAAGGTATTTGGTATATTGAAAATAAATTAATTGTTGCGTAAAAGATATAAATATATATTCTGTGTTTAGATAAATGGAAGTTAATTTGGGTTTTGATGATATTGAACCACTTAATATGAATTTAAACGACGGACCAAGCATTTCACAAGAACCGTCTTCAAATTTAGGCGTAGGTATTGAACTATTGATGAATGATAGAAAAATGCCATCTGCATCAAGTGATATTGAAATTGGTGATTTGGATAAACTAGAAAATGAATTGAATGATCTCACAGTAAGCGACCCATCTATATCAACAAGTGGTTTTTCTGAAAAACCAATATCCATGGGTGAAACCATTCAGTTACCTACTATTGATGAACCAACAATCCATAATGATTCCAAACTAGGAGCAGCTACCGTTGAAACGATTGGTTCAAACAGTGGTGGATTTATGAAACCTCCAAGTGAATCATTTATGCAAGAAGCAAGGCCAAGAATCAGTGATCGTGAAATGCGCAGAAAGAAACGCATTATGTTGAAAAAATTGGAACAATGGCACGAAAAGGGTATGATTAGTGGTAAATTGGAATTAAATATGGAAAGTCCTTTTGATGAAGTTGAAGATGAATACGAAACAGCATTAGAAGATAAACGTAAAAAGGATAGTATCAAACTCCAAGGATGGTGGTTTATGACAGCTGTAAATTCAATTGAATATGCGAATGCTGCTTTCAATCCATTTGATTTGAATTTGGATGGATGGGGAGAACAAATCAATGAAGATATTGATAGTTATGAGGAAATTTTTTCGGAACTTCACGATAAATATAAAGGTGGTAAGATGGCTCCTGAATTATCACTTGTTTTACGTCTTGGATTCAGCGCTGCTGTTGTTAACTTTACGAATAAGGCATTATCTAGTGCAACACCTGGATTTAATGATGTTATCCGTCAAAATCCTGATTTAATGAAAGCATTCAGCGATGCAACAGTAAATACGATGAGTCAACAATCTCCTGGTTTCGGATTCATGAATAATATGATGAACGAACAAGAAATGCGTCCTCGAGGACCTCCTCCACCAGCACCCCAAGAAACAAAATCAGCACGTTCACAACCAACAAAGACAGTATCATCACGTCCTGATATTCGCGCCTCTTTGAATGAAAAAGGGGTAGAATTAGATGGCGTCCAAAGTTTGAATGGACCCGAAAAAAGTTCGCGTCCTGAAATGAGAGGTCCGGCAAATAGTGACATCGATAATATTCTTGCTGGTTTGAAAACAAAGAGTGTAAATATTCAAAATGAAAACAAGGAGGATTCAGTTATTAGTGCAAACTCTATGGGTCAATATTCTACCGGTTCAAAAGCACCCAAACGTTCACAAAAACGTAAACAAAAATCAGACAAAAATGTTATTTCATTAGATATTTAAATTACAATATAAAAACAAAACTTGGTATATGAATGGATAATAATATCCAAACTATAATATTTTTGATTTAAGATATTTTAATATAAGAGGTGATAACATGATATAATTTTATATATGGGTTATCGTTTCCTGAAAGGTAGGGCGGGATTTCAGGAATATAATATTTTGACAGCTTGTCCGAGTGGTTAAGGAGATCGACTAGAAATCGATTGGCGAAAGCCGCACAGGTTCGAATCCTGTAGCTGTCGCATTTGAAGCAGGCATAGTTTAATGGTTAGAACACAACGTTAACACCGTTGAAATCTGAGTTCAATTCTCAGTGCTTGTATTTTTTGTTGCAATAGCTCAGTTGGGAGAGCGCAAGACTGAAGATCTTGAGGTCACTGGTTCGATCCCAGTTTGTGACATATGGCAACTTGGCGGAGTGGTTAACGCGGTGCCCTGCTAAGGCATTGTCCTATGGACGCGTAGGTTCGAATCCTACAGTTGTCGTTGTTGTTGGTTGTATATTGAATAAAAATAATGATGTTTTTATTCAATAAAATTTTATAATATCAAATATATTACACACAGTTTATGCTGTCAATAGTGCTAGTGCGTCCGCCTTTTTCATTTTAGAAACGGAGCTAGCTAATCCGCGTGTTTTAACAAGTGCACGAAGTTGTGTCAAGTTCATTTTTTCATAATTGAGTTCACCTTCATTTTCAAGAGTAAGTGCCATTTCTTTTCCGTCTTCTGTGCTAATTGTATTGTCGTCATCCATATCTTCTAATTCGTCGACTCCTATTTCATTTTTACTTTCAGCAATCATAACAGTTTCAGGGACTACTTTACTATCTTCCTCACCTTCACTTTCCTCACCTTCACTTTCCTCACCTTCACTTTCCTCACCTTCGCTTTCCTCACCTTCGCTTTCTTCACCTTCGCTTTCCTGATACTGATGTTCGTTTACATCCATATACGGAACATTAAGTTCCTGTGTTTCATATCCACCAGAAGTACCATTTTCAATCATCGCCATTTTTTGGACCACGTTGTTAAGCATATCTAATGTTAGCTTGTAATTTGTTTCAAGTGTGTTTAGTCGTTGTCTAAAATTATAGATTAACATTAACACAAGTAAACAGCAAATAAGAATACTTGCTACAAAAAAGGTATTCATAAAACTAATCATTCCACCCATATAGATTTATCTCTTATAATATAGATAATAGATGAACGAATATATTTATATTTATTTAGTAATTATTATATTATTATCACAGCATATGATATAATGGATACACAAAATACAACGAATTTCATGAGTATCTTTGATACAAGTGACACAAAAAATGTGCTAATACTTATTCTAGCTGTGATTATTATATTCTCATTATTTGGAGTGAATATTGTCATATTAATTGGAAACTTTATCCAAATGTTGTTGGAAGTGTTTATGCCCGTGATCCGTCAACTATTTGGTATTATTGGTATTTCTGGCGGAACGTTGATTAATAATACAGCGGATATTGTTGGAGACACAGCCAAGTTTGGTATAGATGTTGCTGAAGGCACAATACAATCGGTTGGCTCTATATTACAGCGCGCAGGAGAACAAACACTCGATCCTAATAATAAAATCAACTTACAACAAATATCTACACCCTCCACACCTTATAGCAATCCGATAATGAATGAACCTTCTTCAAAAAAAGTAGGGTGGTGTTTAGTAGGCGAATATGAAGGCCGTCGTGGATGTATTGAAATCTCTGATTATGATAAATGCTTATCAGGTAAAGTTTTCCCCAGTCAAGAAATATGTATGAATCCTACACAAACACCTAACATGCAACCCACACAAAGGCAATAAATAACATAATATAACTATACTGTGTTATTTGATATTATTGTATTTAACTTACATATCTTAAAATGTAACGATTCCCCATAAATCCGTGATTGTAACAGTATATACTTGCTTTGTCAAAATCTCCAATTACTTCTACTTTGACTGTACCATACATGAATATATAATCCCCATTTTCAGGGTCACCACTCCCTACATCAACAGTTAATGGACCCACTTGATATTGTTGTGTGCTGTTAAAATTGTGATTATTATTACTATCATATAAATTATATCCGTAATCGTTATTATTTGAATATGCTATCAAATAATCATTATTTTCGTTAATCAAACTATTGTTTAAAATCGCGATTGGATGACTTGAAGGCACATTTACAAAATAGTATATGCCATTTGTGAGTGTATAATAAACATTGGGATTATACCGAATATCTTCAACATTATATATGGTATTTGTTAGTGTTGTCCGTTTCAATATATACACGTTGTTATGATCTATGTTTATATCATTATAATATTTCTCAACATCTACATATGAATATTTTGATAATGCTATATTTTCACTTATATCAATTTGTTCTTGGTAGGTTGTTTGAGACAAAGCATTCAAATCATCAACGTATTTGTTTTTGAAAATAGTTTCAACTTGGTCGTCATTATTACTGGATGCTTGATAAATAGAATATCCATTATTTAATGGATCTGGATCTGTACTAACCGTAGAGGTATTTACAGATACATCATAATTATCTTCAACATTAAAAATTATACCATATGTTGTATTAACGTTAGGTATAGTAGCTGTAATATTTGTTTCAGCATATACATCATATATGAATTTACTAGATGTGTCTATATTGGGAATTTCAACACTTATGGTATCCAAATATTTTATATATTGAAAATGATTATTGTCTGTTTCATGATATTGAAAACTAACATCAATTTCTATTGTCTTATCAATAGATACTGTAATTTTATTTCCTTGTATTGATTGAGAGATTAGATTATATAATTCAGGATTGTAATGCAAAGAAAAGTCAATAGAATCAATAGAAAATTTTATTTGTTGGTATATATTAGTTCCATTGGATATTGTTGTTGAACTAGGACTCCCTTTCACATAAAACGATATTGGTATATCAATTGTTATTGTAGGTTTGGTATTTATTGTGTTAATAGAATAAATATAATATACTTGTGTGGGTCCATTATTTCCAAGAACCAAATAATTAACATCAGAATTTACCAATATATTATAATTATTTACATCTGCTACAACTGCGTAATTATTGAAAATTTTATATTTATATAAAGGAACGGATTTGTCTTCGTATAGCTCTATATTACCCGGTACATTAGAATTAGACGATGGTTTTTTAATAATACTATTTGTATTGCATGTATAGTTAATAGCACTTGGTATGACATAAAAGTCCAAATACGCCTCCAAGTCACCAATATATATATTTATAATATATGATGATTTGGGATAACTCCTATCTTTGCTGATTGTCTTAACCAATTGGGAATAATATTGATTATTTGTATCATTATTTGTTTTTGAATTAGACGCGTTGTTTGAATATTTCAATATTTCTGCTTTTCGTCGCATATCAAAATCAAAAGGGCTAAACTGAGAACCAATATATGGATTAAGCATTTCAAACCGTGAACTAGGAATAATAATATTTTGATATTTATTTCGTTGATTGCATTGGATTTGAATAGATGTTGGTTCGTCTCCCATAATATAGTATTCAAATTATATATTATGTATATAAATTAGAGTTTGCTTGTGTACCAGTTATTTGATAAATATGTAAAGTAGTTTCCAGTTTTGTTGGATTCATCAGATAAACTACTTGTAGTAAGATTCGGGCCATTAGATACAATCGCATTTATTTCAAATACATCTATGGCACGATTAAAGTAACGTAGGTCTGAAATTTTACCGGACATCGTATTAGGGCCACCACTTAATATTACAGGTTGATAATTTTGCTTGGGAACATGATCTAATACAATACGCCCAGCGATTGTGCCGTTGATATATACATCTAATATTGTGTTCTTGATGCGAATAGCAACGTGGACCCAATTTTTAATTGGAATATTATCTATTTCGAGTGTAACATTAGGATCATTCATTTGGACGGAGTCCATTACCACGTGTAATTTTGCTAGATTAGCTCCAGAAGTCTGTGTTTGATTTGTTAAATATAATCCTGGTCCATTATTTACAGTAGCTATGCCGTTGCCATCATACTCATCATTTCCTTTGCTAAATATGTGATGATAACCATTATTTCCAGGTCCAGGTATTGAGTCTATAAATAACCATGTAGACCAAGTAAATTCAAGACCAGTGCTCTCATTATTTGACCTAAATATAGGGACTGAGTTAGCATCCTTCGGATCAGATGAAACAATAATCTTTTCACCACCATTCACTAAACCTTTTACTACATATGGACTTTCTCCCGGGGACATGAAATAATCCAATAACCAAACACCTAGTTTCAAAAATACAACAAAAAGGATAATCACTAACACTAAAAACGCAAATTTAGCTATAATTGTATTGGATTGTAAATATGAACTAGATACATCATTCGCGCCTTGTGAGAAGCTACTAATTGTATCGTTCAAACTATCTTTTGTTGATGTTATTGTTTCAGAAACATTATCATATCCATCTTGTAATGTATTTACTATTTTTTGATAGTTCGTTTCTTCGGACATTACTTATAGTATATATATAGGTAATGTTATAATTTTTTAGAACAATTTAAATTTTGATTGTTCGATATTGTCTTTGAAAACCGAGATATCGATACCATATGCTGGTAACATACCGGTTTGTCCGTTTCCTTTCATGTATACGTCATATGCTGCTTGAGGATTAATGGGTGTAGTCCAACGCGTGAATTTCGCAATATGAGTATTGGAAATGGCACCAAGGGATACATTAGACGCAGATGGTGTTGCTCCGGTTCCCATATCCGCTGAACGAACTAATTTACCATCTAAATAGAAATCTCCAATATTGTTGTCTACACTTACCAATATATGCGTCCATTTCTGAATGGGGAAATTTTCGGTAATAGACACTTCATTTCCATTTGTATCTTTGTATTTCAAAGTTGGTGTTAATTGTTCTAAATATAATTCTCCACCATGTAGTGAAGTTGTAACATTCCCGTTCCCATCATCTATATCTGTTTTTCCGTGAGAATAAATAGGTTTGATTGCTAAAGAATTCCATTCACCTACATATATCCATATACCATACGCATAACGTGTGCTTGATGGACTATTTACATCAACACTAACTTGTTTGTCTATTTTTACAAAATCCTTTAATTCATTTGATGTATCAAATAAGTATAGATACAATAAGTATAGAATAACAATAATGAGAACACCAATAATAACCATTGAATAGTTCATGTTTATATATTATATATTTACCATATAATATATTTTTTATATATACAGTTGTTTTATAGTATCGGTGGATTTAAGTTACTATAAACATTATACATTTGTGCGATTTGACGTCGTGTCAAATTGTCTGTATAATAATTGATATTGCAAATAGAACCAGAAATACCTAAATCATCACCTATTGAAATTGTATCATAATCACTAAATGTTGGTAAATTTTCCAATAATTTACTTTGTTGTAGCTGACCGTCTACAAAAATATCTACATTATTGCCTTTGTAGTTAAACACAATGTTCACCCATTTTTGGATTGGTGCTTGTAAATCAACGTATTCCAAATCACTATTGGAATTGTGGATGTTTGATAAATACGCACGATAAACATAGGATTTCTCTTTTTCTTTTAATATTACAGACGCGTCTTCTGTATCATTGTTTATAGTATTGTATTTGAATTTCAACTCAGGTTTTCCATCAAAACTAAATAGTGAATATTCATTATTTGTATTAACAGCAACTTCTGGGTTTACATAAATCCATAACGATAATGAATAGTTTTTACTAATTCCTTTATTTTTTATCAATTCAGAATTGATATATATCGATTCTTTTTTCAAATCTTCCATATTATATATGGTTGTTTTCTTATTTAAATAGTCGGGTTTATGTAGTAATACAATGTCATTACTCGCGTTATAAATCGCGTCGATTATATCAGGATAATAAACAATGAGAAGAACAACACTAAGTTCAAATAAAAATAGAATATATACATCATTCGTTGTGGATTTAAATTCGCTTAATATGTATGTAATAAAATCATTTAACATACACGGAATATAAAACATAAAATATGAAATAAACCCGAGTGTGCCATCTAAAGACCTTAAATAATTATTAAATATACGGTAAGCAATTGCCAAAAATCCGATTATAGCCACAGCTATAAGAATCATAAATATATACTGGGCCATCTCCAATTGATAGTTTGATAGGTCAATGTAATTATAAAACATTATAAACATATATGCTGCTGCTAACAAATATACAACATACATCGTTGAGCTTTTCATAATATCACCGGTGTCAGCGTCAACATTTATTCCAGACAATCCCAAATATAATGGTATAAGAACAATTGATATGTAGAATATTGTTTTGCGATTATCATATATGAAATTCGGATATTTATCAAATACATATATGAGTATTGCAAGTGCTATAATACCTACGAGTATACTTGTATCCTTGATAAAATGTTTGTTATTAATTAAATCTGATATGGATTCACTAAATTTTTCAAAAAATTCTGAACTTTGTCTCTTTAATCTTGGTATTAATGCGTCTTTATTCTCCATAATATATATAATGTGTATAATATATATTACATATTTTCCATTGCCGTTTTTTCACCATGACATTCTCTACATAAGGCGACTAAATTATCAACGTGATTTGAACCTCCATATTCCAATCTAACTTTGTGGTCTACCTCGAACCAAGCCGATAATTGTTTATCGCAATTTCCACATTTCCAATTTTGATTTGAAGCAACATATTTTTTCTTTGTTTCGCTAACAGAACGTTTTGTACCTTTTTTGCCTGAATTCATTAATACTTGCTTTGATGCTTCTTCTTTTGGTTTACTGTTTCCAAATTGCGTGCTTGTGAAATTCAAAAAAGGACTGATTACATCTGTTGTATTCTTATCTACCGGCATATATTTCAAATATTCATTTGTAGATTTTACGATTTGAGATGCTTTTGTAGGGTCTTTTTTGATTAACCAATATATCATATATGAACCAATCGCTACTCCTGCCATTTGATAATATTTTTTCATTGACAATAATATTTTCAAGTATTTACCATCTGTATAAATATTATATATGACTAATGATGTTATTAATAAAAAATATAGTTCAATTCTCATTTGTATATAATGAGTTTATATTATTCTACAAAATAAAGATATATTACAACTAATAAAATCATTATATAAACCAAGTAAATGTAGTTCTTTTTAAGATTCAGCACTTTCATTAATTGTTGATTAGTGTCTTCAAATAGGAGTAAGTATTTCATATATGCATCTTTGCGTGAGATTTCTTGTTTTCCTAATACTTCGTTGACTTTGTTATGAATGAAATGGACCCATTTTTGAAAATCTGTGCTACTATCTAAATATGGAGATACTGGATATTTATCCAATAAGATCATGAATGTTTTTCGCGATTTACTGTCGGGTATAAATACTGGAAAATTCATAATCAAATCATAATACTTCCGCTTCAATACCTTGTTGGGCTTGTTCGGATAATTGTAGGATATAGTATGTAAAAAAAACCAATAATGTGGACCCCATATTTCAGGATTATTTGTCGACATATATATTGTATGGGTATATTCAAATATTATGTAGAATACATAAAGGTTTCATTATATACCACTATAGAATGGATAACTATTGTAATAATTGCGGAAAACAAGGACATCTCTATCATCAATGCAAACTACCTATCACAAGTAATGGTATTATTGCTTTTCGAAAGAATAAATCAAATGAATTAGAATATCTTATGATATGTCGTAAGGATAGTTTAGGATATATTGATTTAATACGTGGGAAATATGACGTATATAATTACGAATATATTTTGTCTATGATTAATCAAATGTCAATTATGGAAAAGGTTAATATACTTAAACATGATTTTAATCATCTATGGACGAATGTATGGAACATGTCACATAATAACAAAAAGTATAGAAACGAGTATTCAGTATCGTGTGAAAAATTTAATAAACTTAAACAAGGATATGTAGATTCGTATACAAATGAAATTATATCATTTGCTACTCTAATAAAAAAATCAAAGACTAAATGGGTACTTCCTGAGTGGGGATTTCCAAAGGGACGACGTAATTTCCAAGAAAATGACTATAATTGCGCTATCCGAGAATTTTGTGAAGAAACTGGATATGAACCTACGTTACTCAATAATATATCAAATATTACACCGTCTGAAGAAATTTTTACAGGTTCAAACTATAAATCGTATAAACATAAATATTTTTTGGCATATGTTGACTATGATATTAGTAGTCAAACATATAACCATCAAAAAAGCGAAGTAAGTCAAGTCAAATGGCTAACTTATAATGATGCTTTGTCTCATATTCGTGATTATAATTTAGAAAAGAAGAACATATTAACAAATATCAATTCATTATTAAAAACATATCGATTATTTGAAATGTAAAATCTCTATTAGTATTATATAATAATGGATAATACTAATAATATAGAACAGGATAAAGTTGATACAACAAATGATAAAAAATGTAAAGAAGGTTCAGAGTTGAACCCAAATACAAAGCGTTGTGTTAAAGTATGTCCTGATGATTTTATACGTGATGAAAATTTCAAATGTAAAAGTAATAAAAAAGCGAAACGTGAATCTGACAAAATAGCAAGTATATTAGAACCAGAAAATGTAGATGTAACTACAGAAAATCCTATTGTTTCTGCTATTACTGGATTACTCACTACCCAAAATAAAACAAGAAGAAAGAGTGAAAAATGTCCAAAAGGCACAAAAAAGAATAGAAAAACTGGATTATGTGAACGGTTCAACAATAATACAGATAAATCACCGAATATTGAAGACAAACAGAAACATAAACATAATGAAGTTAAATTGAAAAAATACGAAGATCGTCTTAAAAATGAAACGCAAGAAGATACACAAGAAAAAAAAGATGGAAATGTTGTTAAAAAACAAGGAAGGGTTTCAAACACCATATCGTATGTGATTAGTGAACTTGAGACAAAAACAGGAATTAAATATACTATAAACGACTTCATATATAACAAGGATAGGGTATTCACAAGGGATGATTATTTAAACATAAACTCAAGATCTGTAAGAGATATTTATCATATACTTCAGTTAAAAGATCCTAATGAAAAATATATCTTCCTCAATACAAAAACACGTTTGGTTGATAAAATATTAGAACTACAGAGCACATACCAAAATGAGAACCTAGATGACGAAGGTGATGAAAATAAAGATACAGATGTAGAAATTCCAAGACAAGAAATTTTTAAAAAAACTCAGCCTCTACCAATATCTAAACCTATATCTATTCAAAGTAAAATGGCAAGTTATAATGCGGTTAGACAAAACGAACAAGTTAAGCAAAAATATAATTTATTTGATTTATCCGAAAAAATACCGTTATCGCTTATTAATAAAGATGACAAGGATATTGAAAACGAATATACTAAGCAAGCATTAGTTGATGGTTCTCTATTAAAGCAAATAGAAAGTGATGAATATAATGATAATTTAAAAAATGACACTAATACCAATAACTATCCTACTCTCAATGATCCTAATTTTAGTAGTAAAATCTCACTTTTTAAAGAATTCTCTGATACAAAATATAATGGAACAGTAGGCAATATTAAAGAACTTGCTAACAAGATGTGTAATGCAGAATTTGAATTATTACCACATCAGCTATTTGTAAAGAATTATTTGTCCGAACATACACCATATAACAGTTTATTATTATATCACGGTGTTGGAACAGGTAAAACTTGTAGTGCGATTGGTATTAGTGAAGATATGCGTAAATATATGATGCAAACAAATTCTCAACAAAAAATCATTATTGTCGCATCTCCCAACGTCCAAAAGAATTTTTATAACCAATTATTTGATGAAAGTAAGTTGAAATTGGATGGAGAACATTGGAATCTTCATAGTTGTATTGGACGCTCATTACTTCAGGAAATCAATCCGAATGACGTAAAAGGTCTTGAACGCTCTAAGGTAATTAGTAATATCAAAAATATAATCAAGAAATATTACCAATTTATGGGATATATTGAGTTCTCGCGATATATGTTGAAAAAGATTAATGTAAGTGAATTGCAAGCCGATACTGATGTAAAGAAAGCACTCGAAAAAAGGAGAATAAAAACATTTTTTGACAATCGTTTAATTATTATTGACGAAGTTCATAATATTCGTATTACTGACGACAATACTAATAAACAAGCGGCAAAGCTTTTAATGAAGATAGCCAAGAATAGCCATAATATGAAGTTACTACTATTATCTGCTACACCAATGTTTAACAGTCACCTTGAAATTATATGGTTAACTAATTTATTGAATGTAAACGATAACAGAAGCACAATTACACAAAGTGACATATTTGATTCAAATGGAGAGTTTCACGAACAAAGTGAAGAACGTCCAGAAGGTGGGCGCGAGTTGCTACAACGTAAACTTATTGGATATGTATCTTATATTCGTGGCGAGAACCCATATGCTTTTCCGTTCCGTATATATCCCGAACATTTTGAACCAGAAAATAATATGATTGACAAAATACCCAAAAAGCAGTTCAATGGTGTTGAAATCAATAATCCTTTAACATATATTCCAATTTATAATACCAAGATGGGAAGTTTTCAATTGAAATATTATAATGAACTCATATCTGGTCTTCCAGAACAAACAAAAAATATGTTTGTAAAGAAGAAGTTCGACGAAATTGAGAACATTGGATATTCATTATTACAAAAACCAATTGATGCCACTACTATTATATATCCAACCAACAGTGTAGATGAACCTTATGATATTGGTAAAAATGGTTTCACACGTATTATGAACTTCAAAACAGATAATACTATACCAATCAAGTATGATTATGAATACAAGCAAGAAACATTAGAGAACCACGGTAGAATATTCGATCAAGAAAATATTTCCAAGTATAGTGGTAAGTTCTCCAAAATTTCTTCGAAGATTAAGAAATCAACCGGTGTAGTATTAGTATATTCACAACATATCGAAGGAACTATTATACCATTTGCTTTAATGTTGGAAGAAATGGGATTTACCCGATATTCTAAAACCGAAAAGTCTAATAAAAACCTTTTTAAAGATACTATTCGGGAACCTGTGGATTACAAGAAATTAAAGCCTCGCGATTCTTCCGATTCATTTAAACCAGCAAGATATTGCATTATTACAGGGGATAAGCATTTCTCACCTAATAATGAACTTGATTTACAAACAATCACAAGTATTGACAACAAAGATGGAGAACTTGTAAAAGTAGTTATTATATCAAAGGCCGTAGCAGAAGGTGTTGATTTTAAATTCATTCGTCAGATTCACATCATCGAACCGTGGTATAATATGAATAGACCAGAACAAATTATAGGACGTGGTGTCAGAAATAGAAGTCATTGCGCTCTTGATTTTGAAGACAGAAATGTTGAAATATATTTGTATACGTGCCAAGATAAATCGTTGGACCACGAAACACCTGATGTATATATGTATCGCAATGCCGAATATAAAGCCAAAAAAATTGGTAACATTACACGTATTTTGAAAACAGTTTCGGTAGATTGTAAGCTGAATATATCACAAACGAATTTTTCTATGGAGAACATTAATAAAATAATGGAGAACAAGGATATGGAAATACGCTTATCTAGTGGTAAAACAGTCCAATACAATATTGGCGATCGTCCATTTACCGAATTATGCGATTATCAAGATAATTGCGAATATACGTGCAGCGCAACCCGAGACTATGGAAAACAAATAAATTTTTCAAATTATAAAAAGTATTTCGCGAATGCCAATTATTCTATGATTTCCAGTCGCATCAAAGGGTTATTCCAAAAACGATTTGTATATTCACAAGATGAACTTATTAAAGAAATCAATATCCAACAAGAATATCCAAAAGAACAGATATTCTATGTTCTCTACAATATGGTTGACAATCATAGTGATATTATAATTGATAAACACAAACGTGAAGGATTTCTCATTAACAAAGGAGATTATTATGCTTTTCAACCAAAGGACATTGGAAATGAAAATATATCAATGTTTGAGCGTATACATCCAGTTGACTTCAAGAATGAATATATGACATTGGATAAAAATACAAAGTTGATTCAAAATGTAAAGGAAACGGTAGTTGAACTTGTAGATAATGATTATAATACAATAATAGGTAAAATGAAAGATATTAATAAACTTGTTAAAGAAGATAGACCATTGTCTACGAAACACTGGACTACTATTGTCACTAGTAAAACGTTTCAGGAACTTATGTTTGACGGTGTGAATATGGAGAAAGAGAAATTCATCATTTATTTGAACTATAAAATATTGGATGAACTGGATATTTCCGATAAAGTAACACTTTTCAATGTGGTATACTACAAAAAAGAAAGAAGCGACTATAAAGAACAATTGATACATAACTATTTAAGTAATAAAATCGTCAGTTTTAAGAGTAAGAAATATCTTATATTGACTGAAAATGAAAAACATAAGATCTTTGTAATTGGTAAAGAGAACCTGACACAAGGTTCCCAACTTGATTATGAGAATTTGAAAATACCTATAAGCGATAAATTCTTGATAGATAGAAACGAGATTTGGACGATGTTCGGGTTCAACGAAAGGGTGAAGAATGATGAACCACGATTGAAAATAAAGACACTTCAAAGTGAATATAAGAGCAATAAAGGTGTGTATTGCAACACAATTAATTACAAGGACTTTATTCTACGTCTTCAATGTATAGTTGATGGAAATAAATGTAGCGAACCTGTAAGAGACACTGACACGCGGTTCCATAGGTTATTACAACATCATTTATTAGATATTAATAAAGCTTTTGATAAATCAAACAAGGGTACAACCGTTACACGTGTAACTCTCTGTCTATTTATGGAATTCCTTTTGCGCTATTTAGATGACATCAAGTATAGAAATAAGCGTTATTTCTTTGATGCTGACGAAACAATACTTTCACAAGTGATGAAAATATAGGCTTGTAAAATTGAATTATGGTTTACATAATAATATAAATATTATTATATAAATAGAATAACTATGAGCGACAATAAACTTTATAGCATATTTATTCAGTCTTTGTTAGAAAGAAAAGTTTATCTACATATTAATGAAGTAGGGAAAGGCGTGAAACAGAACTTGGAAACGAAATTGAAATATGATTTGGAAGACAAATGTATTAGTGAAGGTATTATCAAAAAAGGTTCAATCAATATTATTAATTATAGTGCGGGTAATGTAATGGGAGAAAAAATTTGCTTTCATTGTGTATTGGAATGTCAAGTATGCAATCCTGTTGAAGGAATGCTAATTGAATGTAATGTGAAGACAATTACAAAGGCAGGACTCCATTGTGAATATATGGATAATGATGAATATGTGCCATTACACGTATTTGTGGCTCGCGATCATCACTTTAACAATAACAATTTCAATAATTTAAATGAAAATGATAAAATTAAATGTAAGATTGTTGGTAGTAGGTTTGAATTGAATGACCCATACATTACATCTATCGCAACAATGTATAATCATTAGAAAAAATATATAAATACAATTTCTAATTATTTTTTATAGGATGGAGGCTTTAAAGAAGTATATTGAAAAATATGATAAACAACAACATATAGACATCTATAAAATTCTAAAAAAACATAATGTGCCTATTAGTGAAAACAAAAACGGTTCGTTCGTCAACTTATCGAATATTACTGATGAAACAATCATAAATGAATTAAATGAATATATAAATCATCACAATAATCAAGAATGTGAATTGAAAGAAAAAGAAGATAAAAAACAAGAATATCAAAGCTCGTTCTTTTGAAATGTAATCAAAAATATATTTATTTTAGAAGTATAAAGGTATATGCTGTGTATACAATAACAAACATAATGCTATACAATCAGGTAGAATTAATCGTAAGTCATATCCATGGAGATAAAATTAATAATAGTTTTGATATTACTAATTTACAACGTTATTTTTTCACACAAACACTGAAAAAATCTTTTGATTCTATATCCAATAATATATCTACTACTACAATAAAACGAAATACCCACGATAAAGTTAAACGGGAGTTGCAAACAGTTGATATATATAAAAATACACCTACATATACAACGACTATTCCTAATAATACCTATCAACCACACCTCCATCAACATCAATATAAAATACAACAGCGAGATACATTATTCTGGTCGTTATACATATTACATCACGGGTATTTAGAATATATGAAAATACAGATTAATTATGGAAATGCATATCTTAATGAAAAGAAGAAAGTATACGACAATCTACACAACAAAAGGGATTTAGTAAAGACGTGTAATATGAAAATTACCAATGTGGCATTTCAAGAAATTATGAGCGACCTCATTTCATATTCAAACAAAAATATTAATTACAGAATGCTTTATGCGTTTATCGCCCATTATAAATACAACATCATCCTTCTCAATAAGGATAAACAATCCTTTTTTCATTTCAAAAATGATATGAATGGAGATACTACACATTTGATTGAATTAAGAAAGGGTAAATATTTCAATATATCAAATGAAAATATGGATGAAACCAATATTAATACTATTTATGCCAATTATATAGAATTACATCATTACGATAAACCGATGAAAGGACTTTCATCCTATAAAGTTGACGACTTGAAAATAATTTCCGAAAAACTCCAAATAAATCATTATAAAATAAAGAAAGATGAACTATATACACAGATTTATAGAACGATTGCTTGGTAATAAAGATATTTCAACTTTTACTATTCTAAAAATTGAAATCATATAAATATATGTAATAATACTATATATGACCTCTAATCCATCTAATAACATGAATCTAGAACAACTCGTTCAAAAATATTTAGAAAATAAACCTTTATTGTCGGGTAATAAAATGAATGAGTTTGAGATTCGTTTCGGAACAAATCCTCGCGTAGGAAAGCCCATTAATCGCATAGACTATGAAAATGTAATCAAATATATAATGTCGTGTGGTTTTGAAACACAGAACAAAGATGGTAATAACATGTTGCGTATGACAAACGAATTTATTGATAAGCGAACTGGAACAACACGTATGTCTAACATACGAGCCGAGTTAGTAGGCGATGATGTGATAAAAGAGTATTGTATTCATAATAGTCTACAAAAAATTGTTGATATGCCATCCAATAATGCGGATAAACTTAAATTTACACAGAAGATGTATGCAAACGATAAAAACGGGGAACGATTGAATCCTATTGATGTAGAACAATATAACCTTCGTGTTGCTTACCAAACAGAAAATGATTTCAATATTTATTCAAATATCGCGAAAAACATTATCCAAAATTGGAGTGAGTCTAAGAAAGTATATCGTCTCATCAACCGTGTCCGCTTTTATCATAAAAAATATCCTGTATATGTTGATGTAAGTATAGTGAAATCATCTTCAAAGAAAAATAAACAATATGTGCCGCATTATACGATACAAGAATCTAATGTGTTTAACAATATTGAGAATTATGAAATAGAAATGGAAGTTAATAATAACTCTGTTGGTGTAGGTTCTGAATATGACACATCAGATAAGTTAGCAACATCTTTGAAGAAGGTTATACGCATCATCATGTCTGGTATGCAAAATACAAAATTCCCAATCACATATACCGAACAAAAAGAAATAATGAACGAATACCTATCTATGATCCACGGAAATGAAATACCCAAATATATTGCTCCCAAACATTTTATCGGTCCATCTTCTTATACACTACAAATTGAAAATGTAGTTGATGAAAATGAAAGCAATATACCAAACATTAATAATAAATATTGTGTCACAGATAAGGCAGATGGTGAACGTCGTCTTCTTTATATTTCGAAGATAGGCAAATTGTATATGGTAAATACAAATATGCAAGTAATATTTACAGGTACAATCACTACACAAGAAGAATTATTCGGAACGTTGATTGATGGTGAATATATCAAATACGATAAAAACAATAAATATATCAACTTATATGCGTGTTTCGATATTTATTACTTGAAAGGAAAGGATATTCGTAGTATACCGTTTGTTCTTACCAGCGAAGGAAACACAACCTTTCGTTTATATTATTTACAGCAGATTATTTCGACGTTGAAATTTACGCCGGTGATAAATACACTTGATACAAAATTACGGGTGAATGTAAAGACATTCTATATCTCAACACCAACGCGAAACATATTCACTTGTTGTAGCCAAATATTATCAAATATGGATGATGAAGTATATGAATATAACACAGACGGTATAATCTTTACACCCAACGAAATAGGTGTAGGCATTAATGAAAAGGGTGACAAAGTATCAAATTTCAAGGTATCTTGGACCCATTCATTCAAGTGGAAACCTCCTGAGTTCAATACAATCGATTTCCTTGTATCAGTAAAGAAAGATAACAGCAACCAAGACGAAATACATCATATTTATCAAGATGGTTCTAACCTACAACAAACAACACAAATGACTAAATATAAAACACTCACTTTGAGATGTGGATACGACCAAACAAAACACGGCTACCTCAATCCGTGTGAAGACATTTATCAAGACAATATGAATGAAAGTAAAGACAAGGATGACGAATCCAACTATAAACCAGTGCCATTTGTACCCACCGATCCATATGATGCTGACGCACATCTTTGTAATATATTATTGAAAAATGGTGTAATGATGACAGAAGAAGGTGAACCGTTTGATGAAAATATGATTGTGGAATTCCAATATGTGTTGGATAATAAAAAAGGTTGGAATTGGGTGCCATTACGTGTTCGCTATGATAAGACAAATGAACTTCAAAATGGTATGAAGAATTATGGAAATGCGTATCATGTTGCAAATAACAATTGGCGGTCTATACATTATCCTATTACTACACATATGCTACGCACCGGTCAAGACTTTCCCACATATTATCAAAACGCGGATATATATTACAATCGCAAGACGGGTCATTCGTATACACGTGGATTAAGAGATTTCCACAATTTATATGTAAAGAATAATTTGATTGGTAGTGTTCTCAATCCTGGCAATACCCTTATTGATTATTCCGTTGGTAAAGCTGGTGATATGTCAAAATGGATGAAAAATAAACCCAGTTTTGTATTTGGTATTGACATTTCAAGAGACAATATACATAATAAGATTGATGGTGCGTGTGCGCGATATATCAATAAATACAAAGAATCAAACAAAATATTTGACGCCTTATTTGTGGTCGGTGATTCCACATTGAATATCAAAAATGGCTCTGCGTTTGCAAATGAAAAGGACAAAAACGTATCAAACGCAGTATTTGGGATTTCACCCAAGGAAAAATTGCTACTTGGTAAAGGTGTGAATAAAAGCCATGGAAAAGGTGCTAATGGTTTTGATGTTGGTTCGTGTCAATTTGCTCTTCATTATATGTTTGAGAATAAAAACACACTTCACAACTTTATGAATAATATATCTCAAACAATTAGCGTTGACGGACATTTCATATCTACTTGCTACGATGGTCTTCAAGTATTCAAGTTATTAGCAAACAAGGAAAAAGGAGAAGGTGTTATATTGGAAGAAAATGATACAAAAATCTTTGAAATATCAAAACAATATGACGAAACCGGATTCCCAGACGATGAAAATTCGTTGGGATATAGCATTAATGTTTACCAAGAAACAATCAATAAATACTTTGTGGAATATTTGGTGAATTATAATTACCTTGTTCGTGTTATGGAAGATTATGGGTTTATATTATTGAGTGATGAAGAAGCCAGTCAAATTAATATGCCAAGTTCTTCTGGTTTATTCTCATCATTATATTCGCAACTGGAAAAGGAGAAAAATACTAAGTTTTATGGAAAAGCCTTGAATATGTCTCCAAACGAAAAGAAGATATCATTCTTAAATCGGTATATGATTTTCAAGAAGGTGCGAAATGTGGACGGTCAAAATATTATGAAAATGGCGATGAAAAATTATGAAATGGTTGAAACTGAACCAGATGATATGAGTAATCAACCACAGGATAGTAATCAACCACAGGATAGTAATCAACCACAGGATAGTAACACCACTATCAAAGATAAGCCCACTAAATCTAAAAAAACAGGTAAGAAACGCGTGATTTAAGCTACTATACCTTGTAAATCAATATAAACATTTTTTAATGTATCATAATAACGATTATGACATATTATCTTTTACCATCTTCGCAATTGACACTTTTCAATCAAATTGGAATTAAAATCAATGATGAAATTCCTGATATTTATTTATCTCATTCTCTTTCAAATTATTTAAATGAAATCAAAGAGAAGATTACAAACAACGAATTAAACTGGGATAATACAAAACGATATACAAATCCATATGAATATATCCATACTTTGATTCCAGAGAAAAAAAAATGTATTTCCAAATATAAACCTCTTTCACGTTCCTATTTTAAGATGGTTGAAATGACACATTTATTCAAACTATTGGAAAATTATTCGCAACCACCCATTAATACATTCCATCTTGCAGAAGGACCAGGTGGTTTCATAGAAGCAATATTAAATATTCGCAACAATCCTAATGATACCTATTATGGTATGACGATTATTGACAATAAACACGATGACAACATACCTTCTTGGAAAAAAAGTCAAAGTTTCTTGCGAAATCATTCAAATGTGGTGATTGAAAATGGCTCTACAAACACAGGAGATTTGTTGGATTTGCGCAACTTTGAGAGCAACTATGTAAAATATAAGCACTCTATGGATATTATTACTGCGGACGGCGGATTTGATTTTTCTGAAAACTTCAATCTCCAAGAAATTAATATACATCGTTTATTATTCGCTCAAATATGTCACGCAATTATTATGCAAAATTACAAAGGTAGTTTCATATTAAAATTATTTGATTGTTTCCGAATTGCAACAGTAGATATACTATATATTTTATCATCTTTATACGAGAAAGTGTATATTGTCAAACCACATACTAGTAGGTATGGAAATTCAGAAAAATATGTTGTTTGTAAATACTTCAGATACAATAAGCAACATCATTCAAACATACTCCATCAATTGTATCAAAAACTACACCAAGCAATGAGAACTATGGAAAATAATAAAACACAATATATTCATCGTTTTATAAAGATTGATATTTCGTCATTCTTTTTGAATAAAATTCAAGAATATAATGCTATTTTCGGACAACAGCAACTTGAAAATATTGCGTATACATTAACATTGTTAAAGGATTTCACAGAAGACAAGAAACATTCACTTGTGCGAAACAATATTATAAAGTGTATTCATTGGTGTGAAAAATATAATGTAAATTTTAATATTATACCTGGCATTCTCGTAAGATAAATTATTTTTTTTATCTATATAAAGATTCTATGTATATATAAGATATATACATAGATACACACTACTATTTATGAGCGAAACCCCTAAGCAACATATTTCTCTTGTCGTATGCGGTCACGTAGATGCCGGAAAGTCTACAACAACAGGCCATCTTATTTTCAAGCTTGGTGGTATTTCTGAGCGTGAAATGCAGAAGCTCCAAGCCGAAGCCGACCAACAAGGCAAAAGTTCATTCGCATTTGCATATTATATGGATAAAGACAAGGCCGAGCGTGAGCGTGGTGTCACTATCAACTGTACTACAAAGGAATTTTACACTGATAGTTATCACTACACAATTGTAGATGCTCCCGGTCACAGAGATTATGTCAAGAATATGATTACTGGTGCTGGATGCGCGGATGTGGCACTCCTTCTTGTGCCTGCCGAAGCAGGTGGATTTGAAACAGCAATCGCACGTGGAGATCACGCTTCCGGCGAAGTTCAAGGCCAAACACGACAACACGCACGTCTTCTCGGACTTCTTGGTATTGAAAAGCTTATTGTCGGTGTAAACAAAATGGACTCGTGTAATTGGTCGGAACAACGTTTCAACGAGGTCAAGGAAGAGATGACGAAGATGATTCAACAAGCCGGTTTCAAGCCCAAACAAGTTGCGTTTATCCCTTACAGTGGTTTCGCTGGTGAAAACTTGGTAGAACCCACAGACAAGATGCCGTGGTTCAAGGGATGGAAGGCAAATATTACCAAAGACGAAGTTATCGAAGGCGTAACACTCTATGATGCTCTTGAGAAGCTTGTTCGTCCCCCGAAACGTTTCCCTGACAAGGATTTGCGTATTCCTATTAATGGTATTTACAAAATCAAGGGCGTGGGTGATGTTATTACGGGACGCATCGAACAAGGAACACTCAACGCAGGAGATGTTGTCCGTGTTGCACCACGTGGTATTGAAAATCTAAAGGTATTCAGTATTGAAATGCATCATAAGAGTTGGCCGAGTGCTTCACCTGGTGATAATGTAGGTATGAATATTAAGGGATTGGATAAGATGAATATGCCTAAGGTTGGAGATGTTATTTCTCTTCAAAAGGGAGCTGTTCTTGAGCCGGTTGAAAGCTTTACCGCACAAGTAGCCGTCCAAGAACATCCAGGACAACTCAAACCTGGATTCTCACCTTGTATTCACGTAAGGACGGGTAAGTCTGCGTGTAAAATGACTGCGATTAAATGGAAGATGGGAAAGAAAACCGGTAATGAGAAATTGGATAATCCACCATTTCTTGAACGCGGTGAAAGTGCTGAAATTGTTTTTGAGCCTCAGCAACCTCTTTATCTTGAGAAGTTCGACGATTGTCAGGGTCTAGGACGTATTGCGGTGATGGATTCCAACCAACTTGTTATGCTTGGTAAAGTAATGGATGTCAAATATAAGCCTTACAAGAAGTAAATATACAGAATGCTGTAATATCATAAATATAATTTTATATTTTTATGATATGTCATTATTATTCATTATACACGTCTCTTAATTGTTCGTTAATATTTTTTTATCTAATTCATTACGTAATGTCAACCAACGATGGTATCTTAGTTTTTTTAATCCTACTGTGTTTATTTTGCTGTGATACATTTCGAAATTATCCACTATAAATTCAGCTGTATCCAATATATTATCAAATTTACACCACTGAACGTGTGGAAATACATCCAAATTATTCATCAAAATAGATTCATCTGATAACACAATCTTGTTTGCAAATAGTAATCGATCACAACGAATATGTTCGAATATATTGAAACATTCAAAATGGTGAACGTTAATAATCACTTTACATTTTCGTATTAATGTATCACGTTCTTTCCCCCAACCCATTATATTTATACTTGATATCTTCCTGTTTTGTAAATCATTCCATAATTTTGTTCGTCGATACGTTAATGATGAATTCACAGTATCAGATTGTTTTGGTAATGCATTAATTATACCTACATCGTATTCGTATTCATTTTCTTTATTATATAACTGTATTTGATCTTGTAAGTTGAATTGGTAAGGTAAATAAATAATTGGTTTTTTTATTTCTACACCATTATCTTTTGCATATGCTTGGATATAATTTATATTTGCAATACTGTAATCTGCTATTTGGACGTTTTCTTTAATTAAGTTCAATATATGGTTCCCACGTACTTGTTCTGATAACATCTCTACATTCAAATAGATGCATCTATTTTGCGATAACATATTGTCTATCACTTGTTGTTCTATATTATTTGTATGTAACCACATTTGCGTAAATACATAAATGCTTTTTGTTTGTAAATATTTTCCAATTGACAATTCGGATATGTGAATTACATCATCAAATATATTGAGCGAATAGATATAATCTTCTAATACCTTTGGAACACGGGTTTTATCATCTTCTAATGTTACCAAAACATAATGCATGTTATTATACATGAGTAATAATATATAATAACACAAATATATTTAATTGTTAATTTGTTTAAATAATATTTGCGAAAGTTGTGGGTACACAGCACGTAACTGAACCATTTGCATTGAACTTGGGTGTTCGTTTTAAAGGATAACCAATCTTATCCTTGATGGTATACCCATTTGCTGGAACACCATAGGCCAAGGCATTCGCTACGTTCTTGCCATAGGCATTTTGATATGAGTATGCTGAATCAGTGATTGAATTGTATTTTAATCGTTGAATACGAGAACTTGATGATACAGCACCTTGTTGACCGTATTGAGGATTATTTGGCTTATAATAAAGTGGAATATAACGGGTTTTGATTTTGGACTCTGTTTGAGACGAAAATACAACATTATTCAAATCTTGTGTACCTCCACCAATATTAATACTGGGATAATCCCCAGCACTAAATCCAATCGCAGTTACTAATTCGTTGTTTGAAATACGTAATCCAGGAACCACCGTTGTTAATGGTATAGTCCAAGTTGTAATTGTTACGCCAAATTCATCTTTTGGTAGTTCATAATTATTAACATCAAATATTGTATTATCCGCTGGTGTAACAACTAACTGCATTTTCTTTAACGAATGATTATAGAAAAGTCGTATTAATGTATGACGGACATTACCTACTTTTTCTACAATAAAATGTAAATTGCTAATCATTGTATTTTGTAAGACATTATTTAATTCAGTGTCATAATATTTACCTTCTGGTATGGTAACAGTATAATAATTACCATCTATCCATTGATATTCAAATATAGTATCGGATATGAATGTATATGTTTCACAATATGTTGTACTATTACTGGAATATACATTTTGGCTAGCGCCTGCTGTGCCTGGCACCACTGTATCATCGCCTTGGCGGACATAGAAATATTGATTTTGTTGATGGGTTCGCGAGCGACTTTCTAAATACTGTTTAGTTGATGAGTAAAACTTGCGATTATTCATTCCGCTGCTTCGCACTCGTCTTAAAGCATCACCAGATTTTGAGAACGGTAAACCGGCTACCGAACAAGGACTTTCACATTTATTTTCGTTATAATGAAAATCTACTACCTGTTGAGAACCGCTACAGTTGGATGCTTGTGAATTCACAATTGTAGCACCTGGTGTTTCCATCATAAAGACGCTTGCATTTATTTTTTCGTTACAGTTGTTTACATTTATTTCACGACGATATATCTTTAACGGATTTGCTTTAAATATATTGGATCCGGTAGGTTCGTTCTTCTTTTTAACACTTACTACTTCATTAAATGTTCGTCCCTTCCATTGAATAATAGATGTTGGCATTATATTATATATTTATACTATATACCTACATAAAAATGGATTTATTTACTAATATTTCATTCGAACAAATAATATTAATCTTCATCCTCTTCTTTTTTATATACATTATTTATGATTATTACATTGTTTTGGAAAGGCGAAAATTCATTCCATTTGTCAAATATATACAATAAACCATATATAGAATTTACACTATTCTATATATCGAAAATGATTATTACACTATATATGGATGACCTCAATTATCACTATATTGATTTTCTAGAATCAAAAGAAAACAAGATTACAAATGGTTTATTTACAAAAATCATCTATTCCAATTCAATATTCACAATGTCCGGATTATTCTTCTATTTCCCAATTAATGTTACAAATATAAATAATAACTACAATCGGACATTCATCAATTTTGATATCAATGATGAACTGAATAGCAAAATCATAAACTATTTATCTGTTATTGAGAACAATGTTCTGTCTATGTATAATTTTTCAAAAAATAAGGAGTTAAAATTTCTACTCAAAGAACAATTGCTATCTGGTTATATTAAAATTCATTCAGTTAATAATAATAATGATTTGAACTCTAAATATATTGTTAAAATCTCCGGAATATGGGAAAACGAAAAAAACATTGGAATCACTTATAAGATTATTACAATCAAAGATACAATTATTTACTAAATCTGTTGTTTGTATTTTTCCAAAATTTTATATGGTATTAGTTCGTTTTGATGTTCTACCAATTTCTTACAACATTTGTTGATAGTAACCTCACTGACATTACACGTGGTACGAACATCCTTCTTACTTATATTCAAATTACAGCATTGACTTACAAAGAATATTACACCTGACGCAATCGCGTGTGGAATATTGTTTGTGATAATGTCCTTCTTTTCTATTTTCTTAATAACAAATTTACATAACATCACCATTTCTTCGTTCATATTCAGTTTACTACAAAATCGGTCAATAAATGACATTGGTGTGATGGTAGACAAGGTTGTTTGTAAATCAATATCTTTATCACGCTCAATATTATTCAATATATTCACGGCCATCGAGCATCCATAGGTAGCACTTGCTTTGTCTAAAGCAAATATTTCCGCAATTTCATAAGCGTTGCGCGGACATCCATTCAAACGACACGATATATAAATAGACGCGGCCTTTATTCCGTCTCGATTTAATCCACGAAACATTTTCTGTTCCGAGACGTCCTTGTGGATCTTCATCGCACAATCAATGAAGATTTTGGGTATGCCTGCGTTATGTGCCATTGTTGTAATGAACTGAAATTCATCATATAATGCCTTTTCACGATGAGGCATCGCATTCCATTGCGTCCATTTGCGAATTTTCTGCATTTCAAACGATGATTTTCCACTTGTCATTACTTTACATCCAAACGATGATTCCATCAATAGTGGATTGATTGGATTTCCACACCGTGCGTGATCTTTTTGTGAACGATCATCGCTTCCATAAAACGACCATTCAGGGGAAAAGTCTAATACATCTTTGTGTATAATACCACATTCCTTATTCGTACACGTGGGAAAATCATGGTCCATTACCATCAACTCACTATTACATTTACTACATTTGTCGGTAGAACACGTTTCAGAAGGTTGTGATTTCGCACTCAATACATTTTGGTCGTTTTCAAAAATAGCCCATAGTTTTTCCTTTTGACTACTATTAATATCCTTCTTCTTTTTCTTTGTTTTGTTTAATTTCTGATACGATGCTATATGTGTATTCGCACTTTCTTGATACATAATAATCTTAACTTATATTTATTATTATGTATTCAAACTCATTCAATCAATTTTTTATTCTATACAAGTTATTAGTTGAACGATACCTTTTTCTCCAAATTATCCAGTAACGATTGGTCGTATACTAACTTTCCTTGTGGTTTATATTCTTTGGTAGAAGCATACTCTTTCTTAGGTGCTTTCACACTTTCCTTGGATATTCCACCATATAATAGTTGCTGTTCCGGGTCTTCTTCCTCTTCAACTTCATTATGCTTTGATTGTTCTATAATTTCTCCACGTTCATTAATTCGTTTACCTGTATCCTTTCTAAATTTATCTCGAACATAGGAAGGAATGAATTTCATCCAAGAGATATACAAATTGTTAGGATGGATATATTTCACTTCAAATCCGTTATCTTCCAACTTTTTTACCAAATATGATATACAATCCCCGTTATCATATAACGGTTCTCCAAATATGTATTCAGGAACATTATACCACAAGTACTTCACAGATCCAACATGACGGCTTTGAATTTTTATTTTATTATGAATACGATTCAACAATTTATTAAATATGGCAATCTGTTTCAAATCTTTCTTTCTGTTTTTTTCATATAATTCATCAATATCTATTTGGTTTTCATCATCTCGTTCATTTGGATATATAAAAGACATTATTATACTATACTACACATAATAATATAAATAGTTGGACTCATTTTATCTAATGAGCGTTCAAACATATAATTTCAAACATTTATTATTTGGACCTGCAGGACCGTATGGTTTGTCTTATTATGGATTTATTAAATATTGTATAAATAATGATATATTGAAAATGGAGAATATTGAAACATTACACGGTATATCAATCGGTTCCATATTATCTGTGGTGCTTTGTTTAAACTATGAATGGAATGACCTAGATAGTTATTTTGTTGAGCGCCCTTGGCATAAATCCATTAATTCGGATATATATACACTATTCAATTCTATCCAGACGTGTGGTATATACGACAGAAAATTTTTCAATACACTACTAGGACCTTTATTGAAGGGGAAAAATATAGATTTGAAAGTCACAATGAATGAGTTTTATCAACTGTCCGGTAAAAAAATATATTTATATGCCACAGAAGCACTATCATTGAATAGTGTTTATTTTTCACATGAAACTACTCCGGATGTAGAATTATTGGATGCTATCC
>Ga0181598_1000434_pt1 | contig 41208 bp, 19 predicted proteins | sample 041ome_4_FD_153295 | JGI IMG/M metagenome (GOLD analysis project Ga0181598, IMG submission 153295) | Coastal salt marsh microbial communities from the Groves Creek Marsh, Skidaway Island, Georgia - 041404US metaG (spades assembly) | ecosystem: Environmental > Aquatic > Marine > Intertidal zone >... | reverse complement strand
TGAGGTTGCCCCGGAAGAGGAAGACAACGACACAGGAGCGAACATATCTTTTATGTGGGGAAACGCCCCCAGAAAAAAAAGGGTCTGCATTCACACGAGCAAACAACATGCACGCGTCGGTCGCGGCACTCATGGGCAGACGAGCGGTCCGAGAATCCTTCACAGCTCTCACGACGAAACTGAGCAAGAAATCTGGCTATTACAAAGGGAAACGAAGCGTCTCCCCCGGGTGGCACGAGAAGAAAGTCGGCGGAGGAGGCAAAGGGAGATTCGTTTTGCTCGATTGGAAGAAACCGACGTACGTGATTCCGGAAGGATTGAATGCGTTTACGCTGAAAGCGTACGTCGCGAAAGGCGTGACGAAGTGATTGAGCGGAGAGAGGTGAATGATTTTGTCGTCGTCGTCTTTAAGTTCTTCGACGTCGTCGATGGTGTTGTCGTCCAGGAAGTGTGCCTTCGTGGCATCACAGTCGGGGATTGGAAAACCCAACGATGGATGGTCAAAGAACAACAGTCTCTTCTTCTCCAAAACGCGAGAGATAGTGGCCAAACGGAAAGCGTCGTCGAAGCAGCAAAGGAAAGTACAGCTGAGAGAGGAAACGCGAGCGATGCAAGTGAAAAGAGAAGAGAGAGAGAGGAAAGAGAAGGAGGAAATGGAACGGCGTCCAGAACCGCCGATTGGAGCGGCGGAAAGTTTGAGAGAGGCGAACGAAAGAATCGAAGAGGCGGACGCGAAGTTTCAATCCGCGGTGGATTCAACCAGAGAGATTAAAAAGATGAAGAGAGAGAGCGCGGAGTGGGATCCGCAAATCGGGTACGGTAAGTTTCGAGAGGTTTCCGAACAGGTGAAGGAAATGAACGGACTCAGGGTGCGAACGTACGAGACGAGATTGGAACGCGCTGTTTTTTTGATCGAGCTCGCCAAAGGCTTGGGGAATGCAAGTAACAGTAGTAGTAACAGCAGTAGTAGTATTAGCAGCAGTAGTAGTAGAAGTAGTACCACAGGGGGCGGTGACGACGAGGATAGTGATTATGTTGGGGGTATTAACGATGATGCAGTAGTTGCAAACGATGTCGGAGCGGTCGGTAAAACCTTAGACGCTTTTGATTGGGTGTATGGAAAAGAATTCGTTGACGAATCAAACGCGAGAACTGTGGAGTTTATGCTTCGAGCGTCGCAGAAGAAGTCGCAAAACGACGGCTTGAAGCCGGAGATTTCGTTTGAAATATTAAACGTCGCTGTAGCGGCCGAAGCTTTGGGATGCATCAATAACAAAGACAACGTCATTCAGAAACACGTGAAACGCGTACAGAAAGGAATCGACGGAGGACTGATTTCTCCAAACGACGACGCGGCCAATGCCTTGCTAGAAAAGATTGATGCTTTTCTCCAAGAACAAGAGCGACAAAAGCAATAAACCAAGTAATAATATCTAGCGAAACGTAGATAGAAAGTACAGTAGACAAAACCAGTTTAAATATATGTAATTATGAGGTATATTCCAAATGTTACAATGTGTGTTTGTGTGTGTGTGTGTGTGTTCGTATTATAATTTTTAATATCTTGGGGGAAGGAACGTGCCAGCCGATCCATCGTTCGACGACGATGCTTCCTCAGCCGCTACAGTTGCCCCTAACGCCCACATATTTTGCTCTACTGACCAATTTCCTCCCTCTCCACTCGACGACGAACTACTCGATGCTTTTTGAATTCCATTCTCGTACACGTTGTGTTGTTCGTTGCCTCCTCTTTCTTGCAATACCCCGGCATCTTTCAACGCCTGCGTCTTTCTCCACGCCATCTCTTGACTGGACGCTAAATTCTTCGCAGCTAACCCGTAGTCATTCACCCCATCTCCGTTCGTATCGTTCGGATTCGCATCAATCCCATACGCGTCCTTCGCCTTATTCGGCAACGAAAATTCCGCCACCCGTCTTCGAATCGCGTGCAACGCCATCTCGCTTCTCAAAACTCTCTTCTCCAATCGCCTATTCTCCGCGCTCAGCGTCAACACCTCTTTCTCCAACGAAAAATCATCGACCATCAACTGCACTCGCTCCTTTTCCATCTCCGTGATTTTCTTCTCCAACTTCCTCGCGTACCTTCGACTCGGGAAGCCGAGAACGATATGCGCCACCGCCGTCCCGGTCGCCGCCGGTTTCACGAACGCTCGCGTCTGCGGACTCAAACCTAACCACGCCTCCCTCAACGGTCCAGTCACTGGTTTCGCGATTTCCACCGCGCGGTCCCAAGTCGGGCCGACAAAATCCACCGCCACTTCCATCTGCGGTTTAAACTGCTTGTTAAAGTCCGTTAACGCTTTGGAGAGCGAATTTGAACTCCCTTCCAAGGTTTTCGCGGACCAGGAGGACGCCGCGGTGGACCAACCGGAAAGTTTTTCTTTCCACCCGCCCCCAGCGCCACTACCAGAAGCGATTTCCTTTCCAGAAGACGACGACGAAACGGAAGAAGAAGAGTTTGCGTTTGAATTCGAATTCGTCGGTTTATTGCCGTTGTTCGGTTGCCTCGAGGAATTCGAATCCGATTTGATGACTTCTCTCCGAGTCTCGTTGTTGCTCTTCCCTCCTCCGCGCTTGCCGTTAAAGTTCCTGTTCCTCCCTCTGAAACTGTTGTTGTTCCGCCGGTTGTGGTGGTGAAATGGAAATTGGTTGTTACACCCAACACCGCCTATCGGATTCGGTGGTGGTAACATTTTCTTTCGTTCTTCCCGAGAGACGACAAAAAGCGTTCAAGCTTTACCTCTGGAGTAGTATTACGTGTGGCGGTATGAACTCCCCACCGAATACTAACTCTCGTAACGTATCGATTCTTGAACGACAAAAGTTTCTCGTCGATGGTTTTCGAACGCTCGGAGAAATCAAAGAACTTTTGGCGTGTTATTCGCACGACTCGTCTTTACAGCACCGTCTTTACAGCGCTCGAGAGATATTTATATAAGTGAGCAACACACGAGAAAATTTCAAACCGAATCGATGAAAAATGCCCAAAAAGAAGAGCCAAAATGTGACTGGTTTTGAACGAACGCTGCAAAGAAGAGAAAGTAGACAAAAGGAAGGAATTCGATGGAAAAAGCTCTGTCTGTTTGCTTGTCGACCTTCGACGTAAAACATAAAACATACACATAAATATTCCTCGCGAACTCGTTTCTCTCGATATACATTCATATTTATACACGCATCATCTATATATTTATACACATACCGGTAGATAGTATTTAGTAGTACCACGAGGCAAAACGACAACGCGTGAGTATGGTGTTAGAAGGCCAAATCGCGAAAGCGTTGAACCGCGCGCTCGGCGACCGCTTGCACGGTTTAGACAAGTCGAATTTGAAACTGTCTTTACTGAATGGAGAAGTCACGCTGAGAAACGTGCGAGTGAAATCAACCGCTTTGAAAGGGATATCGTCGATTAACTCGAACGTGAAAGTGAAAGCGGGATACGTCGGGGAGTTGAAGATTAAGATTCCGTGGAGAGAGTTAGGGAGGAAACCAGTGGAGGTTATATTTGATCGGTTGCACGTGTTGTGCGAATTTCGAGGAGAAGGTGATGGTGATGACTCCGAGGACGACGAGAGCGGACAAAAGGAAATGTCCGAAAACGAACGAAATAAGATGAAACGAGCGTTAGAGGAGAAGAAAGAGAAGAAGAGGAAGCAAGTGAACGCGAAGAAACGGAGAATTGCGGAGAGTTTGGAACGGAGTTGGTTGAGAGGAGATCCGACGCCGGGCGCGGAGGAGTTGAGACAAAAGTTTTGGGGCGATATCACGAAAGAAGAGAAAGAAGAGGAAGAAGAGGAAGAGGACGATGATGACGACGATGACAACGACGACGTCTCGTCTGTTTCATCTTTTGATGAGAGCGAGGACGACGTGGAAGGAGAAGAAGAATCCGCGAACGCTTCGAAACGACGACTGTTCTCTTCGCCGGATACCAGACGACGCGAGGAAATGTTCGCGACGCCAGAATATCAACCTCCGTTGCAAACTCCAGAAAATGATACCGATGTGATGTCATCTACTAGGAAGAGAAAGGAAGGTAATCGAGGTAGTACTCGGAAAAAAAGCAAGAGTAAGAAGAAGAAACCGGTCGGTTTCGGAGCGCTCTTGGACGTTGTTCTCGCAAACGCCGTAGTCACTGTGAAAAATATACACTTTCGCTTCGAAGGAGAAGGAGACGAGAATATGCCGAAATTTGCCGTCGGAGCTTCGCTTGAAAGCATCGCTTTAGAAACGACTAATGTTCTCGGTGATTCGAGAGCATTTATCGTCGATGCGTTTAAGGAAACGCTGCGTAAAAAACTCGAAATTAACAACGCCGTGGTGTATTGCGATTTGAACTCTGTGCATCTTCTCGAGAAAGTCAAGAACCGAGATTTGAAACCGCACGAAGACCCGATCCGATTTTGCAAGATTATGGAAGCGTGCGCAAAGTCAAAGAATCGAAATCGTATCATCGAGCCATTCGTAGTAACTGCAAGGTACGAACGAGCTGGTATGGAAGCCATCGAATCCGGGACGGCTTCTGCATTGCACGGGTTAACTCTGAATATTCCAAAAACCAGCGCGAATGTTTCTGCTGGTGCCGCAAGTTTGGCATATTGGGCGACGCAAATATTGAAAAAAAGCGTGCACGATAGACGGTTTGAACACTTACGACCGGGCGTTCCAGTCTTCGATGGATCAGAAAAAGTAGAAGAGAAATCACCCGCGGGAACAAAAACGAAGAGAACGAATAAAAACGCTCAATCTTGGTGGCAATATGCGTGCGAAGCGGTCAAAGAGGAAACTCGAGAACGGAGAGAACGACTCGGATTGGGCTTTAGCCTCGACTCGAAAGCTCTTAAAACTCTGCACGAACAAAGGAAAGCATATGTTAAAGTTTACATAGACGAGATTCTCCAAAAGTCTGCGCCGCCACCGCCGTCTTCGAAGCAAAACGTCAACTGGCCGATGAAGAAACCTTTTGGAAAGATACGTAAACTCGATGAGCTTGAAAGTGAGATTCCAAACGCTCGCATGATTGCTTTTTTTAGACAGCTCGCACACGTAGAGTGGAGGAAAAATGGAGGCTGCGAACGCGCGTTTCGCCGCGAAGCTGCCCGACGCGGCGGCGGGCCAATACCTATGAAGATTGTGAAGGGTGTTGCTGGCGTCGCGGGTAAAGGTTTACTTGTGGGAGTAAAAGTTATCAAGAATGTAGGGTTTAAACCTCTCGGCGCCGCGAAACGGTTCATTACGAACATCGGGAAGAACCAGCAGGAGAGAGATGAATTGGATGCGATCAAAAAGCGCGAAATCGAAGAAGCTCGAATTCGCGCAGAAGAAGACGAAGAGAATCTGAAGAGACAAATCAGGCAAATTCGAAAGAAGAACGCTGCGACGCCGGTCAAACATCTCTTCGCAACACCGAGTCGTCCGCCGAGAAACGCTCCGAGCGAGTTCGATAATCGCGATGCTGCTATTTCAGACGATGAGTCGCAAATCGACTGGGATGAAGTTGGAGACACTTTTGATATTAAAGAGAGACAAGAATATGCAGAGATCCAGAAGCGCGAGATGCAAAGTGTTGAGAAGAAGAGTAAGATTCCAATGTTTGCTACGTGCATCGCTTTTGAAGAAATTTCGATGAAAATTCTCGACGCTTCTTCGAACGAGCGCAATGACCACGACGATGCTTTCTCGGATAGCTTAGCACCGTCTTCGTCTACTTCTTTTTCGTCTTTTGCTGAAATACCAATCAAAGAATCTGAATTGTTCAGCGTGTCGATCAATAATTTCGTGATAGGAGCAAAAATGATGGGGATATCTTTCGTGAAAGATGCGATAGACGTTCGGTCGACTATAGATACTATTCGTTTCTCTGCGCCGGAGGGCGATTTACTGGCGCTCGGTGAAGATGAAACAGATTATTATTCATCGTATTCGACTCATGGCATGGGTATGTCGCTCCCAATAATGCTCGCTAAATTATTTAACGCAGATTTGAACGATGCAGAAGATACTATCTCGAATGGTCGCCCAAGATGCTTTAGCGGGAGTCCTGTATCTAAAGCTGTATCTTTCGCGGCTTCGAAAAAACGCAAGATAACGAACAAAAATACCGAGCTATCCATCTCGCTGGAAACTGATAGTGCGACTATTGCTGGTTCTTCACTCGCCACCAAGAAATGCGACTCAAATACAGAAGTAGAAAAGGCAGTTGGTTACTGTGCTCTGATCTTATCACCTATGTTCATCACAATTCTTCGCGGACCAATTGACCGCATCGTCGACGTTTTCACGAGGCGCATGAAGGGTAGTTGTATGCAATCTCGTTTCAATACTTCTGCGCAAATCACTCCTGAACTGGACGTCATTCCACGCGGATCTATCGAAGCGGGTTCTGGAGTTTCATCCTCTGGTGATTTGAGCTTACCAAAGATTGGATTAGCAGTATTCGTCGGAAAAGTTCATCTGGCGGTTCCATCCCAGCGTAAAAATAGGAGGAAGAAAGGAACAACCCTAATTGCAAGGTTTGGTCCTCTTACAGCGCGAACACTTAAAAGCGCCCAGAATGCACACGTTCAGGAACAAGATGCGAATGCGCGCAGTAGTTGGCGAAAGAGAACGATTGAAGGTAAGCTTTTGGACTGTTCTATTGGGTTTGCGGACAATTTTGCATGGACCTGTAACCAGTCGTGGCAGCTTCTCAGTGAAGCTGGAGAAAGTAATAGAGTCGAGACTCCTCTATTATCTCGCGTTCAGTGTACAATCCTCGCATCACATTACGTGCTATCTCCTCGAGAGGCGTTGAAGTATTCCCCGGTCGTCGTTGACGTCAATCTGCCATCTATTCAATTATCTGTGTCGCCAGAACGAATAAACATGGCCTTGCGCGTGGCCACACAGTTCACGGAATCGGCCAAGAAAGTTGCAGATGAGGCAAAGAGAATCAAAGAACAGAAGAAACAACGCAACGACATCGCGTCTTCGCAATCTGATAAAATCTTAAAGAGTGGCGACGACGACGACGAGAAGAAAATTACCTTTTCTTCGAGTTTACCTTCTTCTTTTTCGTCAGGGCGCAAGGATACCGATGATATTTTCGCTCGAGATATTGATGTTTTCAACTGCGAACGACTCGTGCCGGCTGATTTGTTTGGAGAATTACCATACTGGGAGTCGTGCGATGTCTTTGTTCGAGAGGGAACGTTGTCTGTCGTTGATAAACCAGCAGGTTCCGTTCATCACTTAGAACCGAGAGTCCTAAAATTGGCCGGAACGCGAGGAGCCGGAAACCCGTTGACGCGCACTCAAGAAAAAGTTGAAGTTTGTGTTCTCTCGATCGACGAAAAAAGGAAAACAATAAAAGTAAAATTACATGTATCAACCGATAGCGACGAGATTCTCAGGAAGATGAACGACAAAGACGATGCAAACAGAGAATACTCGGAATATGACCGTACTTTAATCGTTGGCGACGCTTTACTGGATCGTTCCATCGAGTCAAACTTTGAAAGGATGTGCGAACATCCAAATGGTTTTGTCTTCAGATTTTGGTCGAAAGATATCTGCGACGTTATAAAAAGTAGATTGAACATGGAAGCGAGGTTATTGCCGTTCCATGAAGAAGTCAGGCGAGTTCTAAAAGTTGACGAGCATAAAACGAAGAAAGCTTCCGTTACGTTCTCGATGGGTTTGTTTGGATTTCACCTAGCTGCTCCTTTGAGACATCACAATCATGAGACTGATTTATACGTCAATGACATGTCGAAAAGTTATTTTATTGATCAGCTGGCTGATGATGAAAAGATTAAGTACGTCGTTGACTGCTTCCAAGAGCGACCGTTGGCGAATGTCAAAATTACTGGACTAACGCTGAGTTGTGAAGCCACAAAAGGTAGCGTGACATTGGGCGCCGGTCTCCGAAGAGTTGCAATTAAGGACTGCTGGACTATCGAAGGCATTGGCAAGGATCATGATGCGGTATTCATAGAAAAACCTCTAAGAGATGAACTTTCAACCAAGTATCTCAGGTACAAAACTGATGCTATGAAGAAGTCCTGCGTCGGTTTCAGCCTCGAGGCGTTTTTACCTTCGCATCCTGAATATGGAACACAGGCTGCTGATTTACGAATGGCTGTCAGTTCAATCGAAACACACATTGCTAGAGAACCAATTGCGGCGTTCACCAGCTTCCGGTTCCTTTTTAAAAGCCCTGTGTCAGTTGGAAAGGGGTGGCCCTCGAGATATGATGACTCCGTCTTTGCACCTTCCCGTGAAGAATGGGAAAGTATGAGACAAAAGCTGCAAAAAGTGAAGATAATGGATGCGAGTAAACTCGCACACAAGATTAAGCTCAATTTCACATTTCATGGTGATTCGTTGGTCGCTAAACTTTACGACGATCCGAAGAAATCGGTATTGGCTGCTGATACTCGACGACAACCAATATTAGAGGCGACGGTGTCTAATTTCCATTCTCGTCTGTATATTCGCGCTAAACCAGTTGGTAAGCAAGGATGGGGCGGAGGCAAACAAGGCACGAAAGATTTGGAAATTTCGTGCGATAATTTGACGCTATCTGACCCCACATTACCTGTTGGTCACGCTAATCGCGATCTGATCGCGAAGGACAACGCTGCAAGCGACTTCTTGACATTTTTCTTGGAGGAGGAGAAATCAGCGCGTAAGAAAATTCGTAACATTCCGTTTCTGTGGATACGCCGTCAAACATGGCTGCCTCATGAGCATGAGGATGACATCGATATTGAACTCGAGGCAAAAGTTGCTCCTCTTCGAGTGCTTGCAAATCAAAATTGCATCATTAACATTGCAAATTGCTTGTTGCCAATTTTCAAGACTTTATCGCCGCCACACTTTCTACCAAACTTGCCACCATTCGTTTTCCCGCGTCCTGGCTTCGTGACGAAGAAAGTTAAGATTACGGCTAATGTAATGGGTTCTCGCGTGGTTTTACCGGGTAGTGTTCGAGATGAGATTGCGCCATCGCTTTCTCTCTGCGTCGGTGTTGTTGATAAAAATGCGAGCGAGTCGTTCAAAGGAATTGATGTCTCTACATCATTCACGATTGATGCAAATCGAGCGCATTGGGCCAAGTTTGACATCTTTATACACGGATTATCGGTTGCGTGTAAAGGGGATTCGACGCTCAAAGCAAAGAAGAACCGTTCATCTGCATTACTTCGTGCCTCTGGTCCACACATCAAAAGGTCCGACGCCCCGGTGGCTTTAAAAGCAACTTGCTGGAATCGATTAGATGCTCGAAGACAATTATCAAACGCTCCGAGCGTGGATATAAATGTTCAGTTGCCGGCAAATGATGTTCTCACAGTTGAGATTTCGGCTTCTGATGTGGAAACTTTGAATTCAGTTATCAAAGGATACACGCAGACATCGACGATGACCTATACGCAATCCCCATTTGCTTACTGCTATCTGACTCCAGCTAAGTATCCATTGGCACCGCCTCTACCGAAGAAGGATTTTTTGATACATCAGTGTTTCCAGGCGCGAATTGACCACATTCAACTTGGCATCTTTGCCGGGAAGGGAAGAGCCTCACAGGTTGTTGAGGCTGGAATTCGAGGCATTTCGTTTGCAAACGTGTCAAATCCACGAAATGAATTACGAAGTGAATTGGCAGTTGGAATAGAGGGTTTATACGCGAGAGATTGCAGATTTAAGGGCTATAAGATTGATCTGATACGAGCAGGGTTTTGTGATGAAGCTGTTGTGAACACGCAAGACAAGAACTCTTCGAATGAAGTAAAAGCCTCTGCGGAAGGCGTTGAGGAACTTCAAATCGTTGAAGAGCAGGAAGATGAGTATTTACAGTCTATGTTCTTGAGCCTGGAACAAGTCACAACAAACGATATATCTGAGGTCAGCTGTCAGTGTGGTCGCGTAGCAGTGATAGCATCCGTGGATTCCTTACTGGAAGCTGCGCGAATCTTTCAGCCAAAACTCGGCGCTGGCGAAAATATACTCCCACAAGATATATTGTTTACGGAAGAAAGGAAAGTGTTCAAATTAAGAGAAAATATGACATTAAGTCGCACCAGGAGAGTCTTAGCGGATTTTCCAACTTCTAGTAGTGGTGCGCAGGAATATGTTCTGGATGGTTGCGAACAAACCATTAATCTTGATTATTCCGATACAATTTACTTGGAACACAATCTGTCGAAAAAAGATAAAACGAAGAAAGAGGGCGACAGTGGGAAAAACTCTAAATCTGGCGATCGAGCTGTGCATTTAGCTGAAAGAGAGCTTCAATTCGCGCCTCGCATCATAATTGGTCCGAATCATAGACTAGTAATTAAAAATTGTCGCATCGTGTGTCCCGACAAGGAAACGTTTGACTTGTGTATTCGTATGGCGTCAGGAGGTTCATATTTCGTTGATCCTGAATCAGTTCAGTTCTTAAGTCGTCAAGAGATGATGCTCGAGAAAAAGAAAATAGTTCGCAGACAACGTACTCTCGGAAATGGGGATGGGGATTCATTTTCAGAGCAAGGCGTCGAAGAATTCCGCGATTCTCGTTTAACTGAAATAGAGATGAAGTACTTGATGAATTCCTGGCGTGGAAGGGTTAAAACCGTCGTTGCAGTGCTCCGAGAATTACGTAATAAGCCGGGTTACTCCATCTCTGCAAACAAACGCATCGAAGGAGCTAGGGCAGTGATTGGGCTCAAAGGAAAGGATAAACTAGGCGATGCTCTTTTAGAAGTGCAGAAAGAAGCTATTTTAAAAGTCGTTGATAAACAGAGAAAGAAATCTGCTTTGAAATGCGTTCTGAAGTTGCACTCGATCGATGTGGCAGTTTTCCCTTCCCGCGACCCAGATGAAGGGTTGTGCGCATCTTTCAGCGTGCACTCAAAAATTAACATTATTGGGAGCAGCGTAGAAAGCTCGTTTGAACTTGAGCACATGTGTGTCTCGTTCCCGGACAGTGCGAGGTTGAATCCATTAGTTGAACCTTGCAAAATCACGGCAACATTAGACAGTGATGAGTGCTATAATGAGACTGAGGGGAGCGACAACTCGCTTGAACCTTCCGCGCCAAGAAGAGAAACATCCATTGATGTCATGATATCGCCCATCGGGGTCGAGGTTTCCCCAGCCGCAGCAGGTCGAGTGATTCGACTGGCGCAACGCGTTTCTTCCATCGTAGCAACGCAGCCGTTGTTACCATGTAATCATTTTGCACTTGTCTATTCGTCATTCGAGGGTTCGGGATACGATGCCGACTTTGGAGCGTCGGCAGCTGATTTCTTCAGTACTGGTGAATTAATCCCACAAGAGAATGCTCTAGCTGTTGCAGCGACGGGCGCAAGGAGCACATCATTTTCCTTCTGGCGTCCGCGGCCAGTTATGGGATACTGCTCACTGGGAGATGTTCCTAACTTTGGCCCCGATTCGCCTACACGATCGGCAACATCTATTCGCGACTCGATGACCTACTGTTCACCGCCAAGTGGATTCAAGCGTATAAATCCGTCCAAAAAGTCTGATGCATCTTCTCGCTCTAATTTGGTGCTCTGGCAACCGGTTCCTAGAAAAGGTTACAGGGCGCTTGGTTTAATTGCGGCTTATGAAGAAGACGGAGAGCCAGATCCAAGCTGCGTGCGTTGCGTCAGAGAAAGTTTGCTGTGTGAATCTACGGGATCACTTTCAAGATTGTTTTCCATGTCTGACGAAGAGAGTAATAAACCTGATGACCGCAGGAGTGAAGTACATAATGCGCAGCGTCGTGGCCAGAGTAAAGTTTTGAATGTAGATGATGATAAATCTGTGCATAAGCGCGATATTTGGGGTAACTCAAGGAGTGGCAATCTGGTCCACGTTTGGGCTGTGGACTCCCCGACTGGGATACACATGGTGAGTTCAGCAGGCAAATCATCAGCATCGAACGCACTGATAGACCCACCTATATCTTTTGTTGATATTCGCACGCCACTCGGGCTCGCTATTGAAACCTTGGAGAACATTCAAGCCCGAAAACTTGAAAACAAACGCCGTCGCCGTCTCTTAAAGAAAGAAATTGCCCACGATAACGCAATAACTCTAGAAGATGAAGATTACGAAGGCAACATCGCGGATATCAAACTATGCGTAGTTACAGCGGTAGAATTTGAAAAGGTGTGGAACGCTGGGGAGATGTTGACAGGGTTCAGACCGCTGCCTCCGCCTGGTTTTGCATCGCTTGGAGATGTTGTAGTCGATGGCGTGGCGCATCCATCCATGACGCGTTGTGTGGAGGACCTCGAATATGTTTGTGTGAAACCAATTGATTTCGAACTGGTTTTCCAGAGTTCGAAAAAGCAGCTTCAAGCTGCCTTTTGGCGACCAGTTTCTCCATCAGAAGATTACGTCAGTTGCGGATTAGTGAGTACTTCATCAGCTAATGTAAAACCATCTCTGGATTCGGTCCGGTGTCTGAGTAGAACCCATTGCGGAGCGGTAGCACCTATGGATGTCACGTTATTAACGAAAGAATCTTCACTTCTTATCATTCATGGTGGTAAGTCTAGTACAAGCGAAATGTGCATGTGGCGTGTACCTGGTGGTTTTGGTACTTTCTGTATATCCAAAGCCGACATGCCGAATGATATTTACAAAGGTCCCACGCTTTTTGTACTACCGTCGATCTCATCTTTAGATTTTTCCGACGAAGGATCCAGGATTACTTCTTTTGCGTACGAAAAACCAAAGCCAATTGTCAAGATTTCGGCGTCGGTAGGTCTCGTAACCGTAACCGTTGCTGCGCCGCAGAGGATTGTCGCGAATGATGCAGATGCAAAGGAGGATACACCGATGGACGTCGGAGACGATTCTTCGTACAGAGAGAGCGCTGGTATTATGCATCAAAATGTTCCAGTGTTTGCAATATCACTCATGAGAACCGAAATCGTGACTAACGTTGTAGTCGGCGACGTTGCTTCCGTTGGTATTGATGCATCGTTAGGCGCTGCGCACTTAAATTGGCGCAAGTACGCGTGGGAACCACTCGTATCTCCGCAATGGGTATTTGGTGCAAATCTTGTTCCAATCAAACACGGAGAACGTTGCTTCAGTACTGGAAACTATGCTTCGATACAAGCTACAAAATTATGTATTACTTTGACCACAGATTTTGCTCTTGACATGGTTTCAATCGCACTGGAGACGAAGAAAGAAATCATGAGGAAGAGAGATAATTTTGATACGGACGCTGAAGGGGAGATTCAACTCGATCACCAATCGTCCATTGCCTACCCCGATAACGATGGATTTTCTCCAGCTACTTCTCATGTAGTGAGTGAACTCGAAGTAGCGACGAAAGAGCTTTTTCCAGATCGAAGTTCTGCGCTTTCTGAATCTTGGAAAGAGAAGCGGATGTTAATCAAACATGCGCAAAAACGCAGTAAATCCAGGGACTCTGTTCTTCGCTGCTTCTCTAATACGGGCTTGACTACGCACGCAACTTTGTCTTCGGTTAATCAAGAGGTTGAAAATGAAGTCATCCGTATGAAAAACGATACTGGGCGTACGTTATATACAGTGTCTCGAAAGAGTTTGCAACGTGGGAAGGACGAGGATGTTCGAGTCGTTCCTCCACATGGCAACTTTGATGTCAACTTTTGTATAGCGAAAGAAACAAGCCAGGCGAGGCAAAGAGTGGTGGATACGAATACTGCGGACGTCCAAGTTGCCCCCCCTCTAGAATCCCTGACCGCAAAGATGATGGTTGAAATCATTGATGTCGATGATCCCATGGAATCAATGAGAAACGATGTAAACCGTTCCTCTGGTGTTCCGGACACGTACTCGAGGATTTCATGCGTCCTGAAATCAAACTCAAGCATCACTCATCTACGATCTTTGGCCATTTCGAATAAAAATTATTCTTTTAGAAACAAGGTACGCATGCGATTAGCTAACAACGGTGATGAATCGCGCGTATCTCTCCCCTTCAACGCTAAATCGGGCTATATTACTATGGACGTACCTCATCCGGCTTCGAGATCGCGCGATTTTCAGAATTCTAGCCTGAGAGTGGATCTAGAGCGACCGTGTTCAACGCACGATTTTGTAGAGGATGCCAACGCTCGCTTTTCTGCGGAAGGGTTTGTCGCATCGAATCTGGCGCTTTTGGTTGGTGAAGAGAAACCTGTTTGGATTGATCTCCACGATGAAAACGGGATTCCCACGAAGGTTCGTATTTTGCTCCGAGCATCCATATTCCACAATATTAGTGTGAAGGTTCCGATACACATCAATAGGCATGGTCGCATCGACTCAGCGAAGAATGCAGGAGCATGCAACATAATATTCAAACGCATGCTATCTTCATCGTCTGCGTTGAGTGCCTTTAGGGATCACGACGATAGCGACAGTGACAGATCAGATGCAAGTAGCAGCTATGAAGGAACGGTTGCAGAGTTTGACGACGACGAATTTGAAGAATTGAAGAATTTTACTCAAGAAGATAACGTAGACTCACGACGTAATAGAGACCAACATGAACGTTTGATTGAAGACTCGGAAAGTGTATCAGTAACACTAAAGAGTGACAATTTATTGTTTTCTGACAATTACTGCAATATCACAAAAACATACGAGTTCAAGCTTCTGTGGTGGTCGAAAGGCACGGGAGCGAAGTATGAATGTTCGGCGTGGATTCCTGTGGCCAAAATAGACTCTAGTGAAAGAAGTATAGATGGTTCTACTGAAGACGAAAGCATCGTTGAGATTCCATTTGGATGCATAGTTGTTCCTGGATTTAGTGCACCAAATACAGGCGGATATCTTGCACGTATGGTGATCGATGATCACGTTAAGAAGAAAATGCCTCGTGCTGGAGCACCGTTCGCGCATCCTATTGGATACGAACTTCTTTGGAAGGATGAAAAGAAGAGTTCAGTAAGTTTCTGGGCGCCTATTCCTCCAGAAGGTTACGTCGCGTTAGGGCGTGTCGTTACGGCAGATAACGGTAAATCGAAGGAGCAAAAGCAACCCTCGAAAAAGAGCTTTTGTTGCGTGAGAGAAGATTTTGCGCGAGAGTTGAGTACTATTGGTCCTGGCGCGATTTGGAAACCTCAAGGGACTAAGAACACGTACGCTAGCAAAGGCGATTCAAAAGCACAGGTTCCGACCATATATAATGCCGGTTCTGTTGCATCCGGTGGTTGGACCATTCGTCATACCTCGAAACGAGCGCCTTCTGGCGAACCGTTAGAAGTTCAAACAAAAGAAGCTACCAAATTCCAGGCATTGACGAAGAACTTCGAGTTAAATTTTCTTTCAGGACGAATGCGGGTGAAACATACCGATATCTCGCCTAATTTGAAAATATCAAAGCTATCCACGAATGATATTAGCGCATTGAAGAACAAAGAAACCGAGGAGGTTGATCCAGAGGATACACTTATTGCCTTTTCGAAGAATGGGCCGTATGCGGCGATAAAAGCTAGCGGTACAGATTTCTTCGAGCGGAAAGATCAAGACGTTGGAGAAGACAAAGTTACGGTTGATCCGAGGTTGGGTGTATTAATGTCTCAGGCAACTTTTGTAAACGAAACTTCGGAACGTTTTTCACTGACGCTGGTTAAACTAAAGAATAATGCAGGGAATTCCAAAGTCAACGCACGAAAGCCTGGGTTGCGCAGTCCAAAAGATCTTACCTCGGCTTCGGAAGAGAAAAACGATTTGAATGGTTTTTTTGAAGAAGGATATGATCCAAACGACCCGATGTATCGATACGTGTGGGAATCTGAGCGCCATTTTCCACCATTTGGTTGGAAATCGCCGCGTGATATTCTTGACGCATGCTTTACTGCTCGGTATTCGCTCAATATTGACGGTTCAAACTCCACAAATCATTTCCCCGAAGGTGAAAGTTTGTTACTTCCAGAAGGTTACCATTGGATGGGTGATTGGGAAATCGACAGGCCCCCTGGAAACTCCACCGTGAGTAACACGGGTGGATGGGCCTACGATGCTTATTGGGTGACATCGTGGCCACCAAATGAGTTCAAAAATGCAAAAAATTGGAAGCGGAGATTTGCGAGTACGCGACGCAGACGATGGAGACGCAAAATTGCTCCCATTGAAGAATATGATGAGACGAACGTCTTTCCTAGTAGCTCTTTGAGCGAAGGAGGTGCTTCAAGTGCGAGAGAAAGCGGAGAAAAGCGAGATGAGTACAACTCGCAAACGAATATGTTCTTCACTCCGAATATGAACCGCAAAAGAAACACGAATGAACGCCGAGCAACGATGGAGGATACTAAAGCGGGAAAAGGGAGTTCATGGTCTATTGAAGTATCACAAAGTGGTGGAAATGTGTGCTTTCCAGTAGGTTTCGAGAACACGGAGCAATGTGCGATTCGATTTGTACCCGTAAGTACAGAGAAACAAGGAGTTCAAAACGTAACGCATTATGAAAACGATGAAATTTGCTCAGAGAGTATGGAAACGTGTGATATTTTGTGTGAATCGCTCCGCGAACGCTGGGAGTCGGTCATTGCAAGAGACAATAACGATGAACATAGTGACCCCGACGTGATATGCACAGGTGATAATAAATTCTATCTCGTATATCTTGAGAGACAAAAACGCGGAGACAAGAACAACAAGAGAGCGCTTTCTCGGAATATCCATGTTGTTCTTCGGGTCCCGCTCGTCTTGCGGAACTCGCTCCCTTGCGAGGCAAAGTATGTCGTCTACTGCGACAAGAGGGCTTCCGTTTATGGCATCATGAAGCCAGGAGAAGAAGTATTTATTTCGGAAAGCGTTGATCCGAGGCAGGAAATCAGCTGCGCATACGGTTTGAGAGCGAGTAGTGCTCAAAAGCAAAGCGAACGATGGAATATGAGTGAGCCGATGCCAATTACAGCATTTGCAGATGGAGTCACCCGTGGTTGTGTGGTATTGAAAAATGTAGGCGAAAAGATAGGTGCGCAAGGGCGCAGATTAGAAGCAAAACTACTCGTAACTGCGTCGAAATACTCCGGCGTTTTGAAGAAAGATGGAAAAGTCGTCTCAAGAGACACTGACAATAGACCTGTGTCGAGCATTGCTGACGATGTCGCGAAAAATGTGAAACACGCGATAGGTTACGTCCAAGAGGAATCCTCACCATCAAACATCAGCGCAATGTTCGTCGATATTCGCGCTGATGTAATTGTTCATAACGCTTGTCCTTTCCCGGTATCATTATGCACTGAACCAGAAGATGAAACAAATCTCATACAAATTTCGAAGATCGAAGAGGTGGTGGATACCGCGGTAGGAAAATTCATAGTCAAAAAACCAACCGGCGAGTTATTCGAAGTGAATCCCGGAAATATTAACGTATCTTTGAGAGCGGAACAGAAGCTGAACGTAGATGCTGCCGTACGAGCTACAGTGGGAGTCGTGGATGGAGTGTTAAAGAATATTCAGAAAGCATTTGTTGCTGAAATTTCCAGTCACGTGCATACTTTATTCCTCGCCGAGGACGTAGACGAGCTCGAAAATGTTGATGCAAATAAACGCGTGCATTGTATTGTGCATAGAGGAGTCAAACCAGGTGAAGCTCCATGTTTGGTTACTTTGCGGACGAAATCATACGGTGAAGTCAGAATTAAAATCGTGGCTGAACATTTTCATCCTGTTCTATCGCAAAGTCAGCATTGGTGGTCTTACGAAATGATGAGCCGAACGGTTAGAATATCAGTCGTTCCTGAAATTATTTTGGTCAATATCTCACACATACCGTTAGCCATGCACATAAAGAATGATGACGACCTTAAGGATGAACGGAAAATGCATTACGATAACTCTGCAATGACCATTCCGATTGGAGCGGCGCCGGTGTTACCTGGGTCAAGCTCACCCGAACGTGCACGCTTAATATTTCGTGATGCTTCTGGAACTAGGGACGAAAACACACACTCATATGAATCCTTCTCTGCAGAGATTCGCATGGATCTTTTGCAAGAATCTGGAGAACAACTTCTTGCGGTCCCTCGATCTGTGACAAAAGATGGCGATTCTAAAGTGTCATCGTCACTAATTCGTGTAAGACTGCAAACGGCTCAGATTGCTGGATCCACGCAAATCATCATAGGTTCAGCCGCTAAGAGCGATCGATCTGCAGAGAGTGGCATTAGAATTGAAAATCACACTCGTGTGCGGGCAGATTTCTCAAGAATTTTGCTGAGAGGGGAGTCGAATGTGCAAAAGCGATACAATTTTGCGGATAAACAAACGGCACCCGCGATGGCGTCGACGAAGACACCGAAGAAATTGGGGAATATTACGTCTATGCGCACAAATAACAGCGTTACTAGAACTGCTTCACCGTCGTTATATGATGAATCCAACTTTGGAGAAGGTGTGAGGGTCCCTCCGCGCAGTGCTTCACATTGGCTCGGCCCACGTTTTTTCAATGGTCGCTCGGAGGGACCCACTGGGAAGAGAAGCCAGAAGTCGTCGGATGAATCCTTACTTCCCAAAGTTGGGGAATCTGTTCGGGTCGTGCGACTCTCGTGCAGCAACGATGAAAACGTCGAAGAATCGTATTTTGAACTTCCGGAGCTTGGTGATTTTCGCGACGCCAGTATCGTAAATTCTAGAACATCAGGTGGGGGTTCTTCTTCTGGCGGCGGCGAAGAAGAATTTGGCGCTCTCGGAAGTATCACTTTGGCAGAAGGATTCATATGCGATGATCCATCTGGAAAGTATGAGATTTGTTACCGATTGTCTTGCATTTTCTTTGACGGTGCTGAAACTGGCGCAGAAGAGTGCATATCTCTTCGATTAACGGAGTTCAAAGTAGAAATAGATCCAGATGTCCAAGATCGGAACAGCGATGGATCGCCACGTTTTGCAAAGCAACCTACTGTTTTAGACAGAGAATCTAGAGATGCTGTTCTTAGTGTAAACGATGCTGATGCCGCCGCGGCAATCATTAAGGGACACTTCATGTCAAGGCTCGCCAATCGTAATAAACGAAAGGGAAAAGGAAGAATGAACGATTTCGAAGCAGATTTGAAGGCTTTCCAGCGCATTCAGAATATCACAAAAACGTCCCGAGAAATTCACATCGGCGCCATCTTTGATGGCATCCAGATATCACTCGTAGATTCACGGCGAGAACTTTGTCTATTCACGGTAAACGGTATTGAAGCCTCGTTTGGGAACCAATGCAATAATGGAAGAGGTCTGTACGCTAAATTTGCCATCGTCTCTGCGCAACTGGATAACATGTTGGAGAACGCGTTGTATCCAGTCACAATGTTCAACGATGCGGCGTCAGGCTGCTTATTCGCGGCTTCATTTTCAATGAGAGAAAGTAGAGATATTAATCGCTTTCCGGAAGTTCGAATGGTGTGGGCACCGAGTGGTTTAAATGTTCTCATTCACGAGCCTTTGTTGTGGGCGTTGAAAGAGTATGTCGAAGAAATCGGTATTGAAAGACTTTTCGCGGAAGACGGCGGAGACGCTTCTGAAATGTCCTCGTCGAAAGATTCTAGGATGAAGAAGGATGGTGGGAAAAAAGTTACGTTCAAAGCCAAGAAGCAAAAGACTGTATCGGCAAATATTGACCATCTCATTTCAGTCGGAACGTTTTCATCGGACGGAATACGAGCCTTCGTAACGCTCACGTCTGCACCGTCATCTCGCCCGAAGAACGCGCCAATGATGATGTGCGCGACGCTCAATCTTTTACGATTAGACCGATTACCTATTGCGATTGCTCCTTTCAATTTACCGACAAATGCAACGCTCAAACTCTCTGATTTGAGGAGGAAAATGAAATCGCACGTTATCAAACAGTTTACGATACAGTCTGGAAGGATTTTGGCGTCTGTTGATAACGCAGGTACCGTATCGGTAGGTTTGCGCAGAGCGCAGGACAAGCTGGCGGAGCTTTCTGGAGATACGTCGAAAAATATTGTCGCTTCTCGAGAAAGGGGTGCGACGACATCAATTTCCGCGGGTGTTAAGAACATTGGTCAAACATATGTCGATGGTACCGTAAACCTCGTCGGTGGTGCATTATCCGGAGTTGCTGGAGTGTTTTACAAACCAGTCCAAGGGTTTCGCCAAGAAGGTTTGCGAGGAGCGGCGCTTGGCGGCATCAAAGGTATTACTGGTCTCGTGACTTCAACGTTAGGAGGTGCGGTCGGTTTAGTCGAAACGGCATTCAGTGGACTTTCTCAAGCTATGTCGGTAGGTGGTATACTTTCGAAATCTACGGGATCTCTGGAAGCTACTCGAGCTCGAAAACCTCTCGCTTTGCGTGGCGATGGCATCGTTCGAACGTACGACGAAGAGCAATCAGCAGGTGCTGATTTGCTGAGAGTTGCCGCAAAAAAGATTGCGTACGTCGAAGAAATACAAGCGAGTAAAGTTGACCAAGATACGATGAAGAAGAAAGGGACGAGAAAGGAGAGGAAGACTATGAAAAATGCAAACAAGAAGACTAAAAAGTCGTTCACCACGGTGACTGCTGTAAACGAGAGAACGCAGTTTACGTTCGGCCGGTTTGAACTTTTTTATCCCCTCGCGCATGTTTCAGATGCCATCGTATGTCTAACCGACACGCACTTGGTTTGGATCGAGCGTTACGAAACAGATCCAACAGCAACCCGCTTTCTCCGATGGCACGAAGTCGCCTCTATTTACATCTCTTCTTCTCTGGACAAAAAGACTGTCTGCGTCCAAGTCGGCGTATGCGATTCTCTCCGCGAAGAAAATAAAGTCACGACGCCCGACTTTGGATTCACCTCTTCCTTGTTAACCGTCGTAAAAGAAGGAGCGAAAAGCAAAAATAAAAGCATAACATTTGTGAACCACAACGATTTTCGTAGCTCAACCGTTTTGTGCCCGTTTCAATCCTCCGAGGATGCGAATCGAATTTTAGCGCAGATGCGTGCGCTGTGGGAACAAGCCGTCACCGATAGAAGACAACGATTTGGCTTTCAAGCCTCGCCGCTTCTTCAGAACTAAAAGTGATACATACATGAATATTTATAAATTTAAAGCCTAACAACATTAACTCTACATCTACTCGGCACCACCACCACCACCACTCATCCCTTTGCTATTGCTCTCGTGAGTACGCTTCCTCCCGTGCTTCTTCCCGTGTTCGCGCAGCAAATTCTTCGCTCTCTCCTCCAAAACCTCCAACCTTCGCACGGTATCCATCTCGTCCTCCACCCCGTCTTTATGTTCTTCCAGCAACGCCCTTCTTTCTTCCTCTATTCTTCTATATCTCGCGTGAAACGTGCTCTCCTCTTTAGTATTCCCGTTGTTGTTATTGTTGTTGTGTCTGTTGTTCGCGTTGTTGCGTTTCGACGATGCGCGTCCTCCTCCCACGTTCTTCAATCCGTGGCGCTCGGCGCGTTTCGTCAAGTGGTCCTTCACCACCTCAATTAAAGTCGCATCCCCATCTTCCCCAAATCTGTCTATGTACGGCCCGTATATCGGTCGGCTGAACGCCAAGAGGAATAAAAACAGCGCGCAGACAACTAAAGCTCTTCGAGCGCGTCGAGTGTTTCGATCGAATCGGACTTTTTCTTCTTTCGTGGCGAACCGGATGGTCGGGTCTCCGATGCCGTGCAGAAACGAATTTGCGTTCCCCGGGATGTTGGATGGATGATTGAAGAATTGGTGCGACTCTTTGTCGTAGTCATTCTCGACGCTTTGAGCATCATTACCATAATCGATTTTGGAGGAAAACGGACTAACGTTGGTGCGCGCGTACGCGCTTTTGCGCATTTCTTACTAACGAGTTGTTTGTGCAACGCGTGTTCTAAATTCTAACGCTTCTATTATACACAACTTCTTCTAAAAATGAACCACTCTAAAACATCAATCACAGTAACGCGCTACTTTTGTGAACGACGACGCTTCATTAAACGAGCTCGTCGCAGGTATTCCCGCCTTTCGCGCCGCAGATTTGGATTCTCGTGTTACTCTCTCTCTCTAAACCAGTCAAGGCTTCGGCTTCGATATCGAAATCGTGCGCGGCAGAGCCGACGTTGAGGACGCCTTGCGCGTCGAATTCTTCGAAATATTGGTACGGGTAATCGATACCGGCGGTGGATTTTCCTTTCGATTTTTTAGCGGCGTCGAAACCGAAGAGGCGTAATCGAGGGCAGATTTTGGATAAAGCCATGACGGCAGCGAAACCGGCCGAAGGTGCTGGAGCCGTGTCGTGGACTTTTATCTTCCCGGTGTCGCGCATTTCTTTACACGCGCGGATTTGCGCCAACGCGATGCGCGAAATGTCGACGAATCGAGCGTTGAACACGCGCGCTCTTTTCTCGCCGACAATTTTGGCGAATTTTTTCGCCACTTCCACGTCTCGCGTTCGAACCGCGTACGCCGCATCGTTGCTACTTTGTCTCGATCGAGAACTCGAGGAGGCGATATCGCTCGATAAAATGTTCGAATGTTTCTCCGCGAACGCGTCGAATTCTCGCGCCCATTTATGGTTTATCAATCGTACCGACGTCTTTTTCCCGACCAATTTGGTAAACTCGCCGTCGGTAGGGGCAATGTTCATGCGCAAGACAAACCCGTGCGCGTCGATAAACGGCCCTAATGGTTTCTTATTATGCCCGAGCGGTTTTAACAAAATCCCAGAATTCCCGACGACAGCGCACCCTCGAGTGAAATCCAACGGTTTCGGATACCCGTTCAATCGATTGGACAATCGGGAACTCCCGTCGCCTCTCGCGTTGGTCACCTTACCAAAAATACTCTTCTTTAACTGCCCGGGCGATATCGGTAACAGCGTCTGCGCGTCCGCTCGGCTCATAGTCGCCGTCAACAACTGCCACGCGGACGGAATCTCGCTCTTCTTCGCTTCGGATTTTTGACACTGTAAAACGTACTTGGTTCCGTTCAACGCTCTCGCCAACATCTTCGCGAACCGATCGTTCGATTGTTGATTCGTCGCCGCGTAGAACGTGTGATCCGCTAACATCGCTCTATCGTCCGCTCTTTCCGGTTCTTTCGGCCTGGCCAGTCTGTTATTGCTCCTTTCTCTCCTCTCTCTCTCTTCTCCTTCTCCGTCGTCGTCTTCCCCTACGCCCGCTCTCGCCGCCGCCGCCGCCGTCCCTTTCCCGACCGGTTTCGTCTTCCCACTCTCGCTCCTCCCGAACGACGCGACCACGGAATTCTTCAAAGTTGTGGGCCAAAACTTCTTCTCCACGTGCGGGTGCGCGATGACATCTCTCGGTTTCTTCTCAATCTTTAAGTTTTCCACGTCCTCTCGAAACTTCTTCGGTCCCGGCGTGGTGTCTCGCGCAGAAAACCTTTGCCTTTTCTCGTCCCAAACGCCTCGCGTTTTCACGCCGTTCGGGTCATACTTTTCGTTCAATCGGTGCCTCCCTTCGCCAGGTGTCGTGGCGAACGTGTTCTGCGCTCTGGTGATGATTCCAGATCGAGGTTCGTACTGTAAAGAAGGATTCGCGTTCGAGTTGTACCCGCGGTAGAGTTTCGGGGCGTTCGCGGATGACGACGTCGACGAAGCGAAGAACGACAGGAAGAAGACAAGAAAAAGAGAAAGCTGCAGAGAAAAGGACGACATGTATGCGTGTTCTTTCTTTCTTTCGTCTCGCGTCGAGCGTTTTCTGCTTTTGTCGGTCTCTCTTCTCTGTTTCTTTACGTACGTCTAATGAGGAAAATGCAAGAGCTTTTGGTACGATTTTACGCGCAATGTGATGTTCATGTTAATGTTAATGTTAATGTTAATGTTACAAAGAAGAATTCTTTTAGTGTTTGTGCAGAAGCAGGGTGGTCGTTTTCTCACCTGCCAGATGAGTGCTCTCTCTGCGCTACTCTATTTTCCTGGCTTTTTTCCCTCGAAAGATCCCGTTGTCTTTGCTCGATTTGACGACGCCGGAAAGCGTGTCTCTGGCCTGGCCGCGTTTGCTGTTGCGCCGATTGAGCAGCTTCGCGTCCAAAGGCCAGTACGCGTACGGTTGTAACTTTTCGCCTTTTCTGCGAACGTCGCCACCTCCTTTGGCTTTGTATCGGTCGCCGGTGTGCGTGGCGGAAGTTTTGGTGGTTTTGTTCGTTTTGGTGGACTTGTTGGTATTCGTCGTGCGCTTGGTTTTGCCGGATTTGCGAGTGCCGAATGTGCGTCGCGTGGCGCCGTCTTCATCTTCCTCGTCGTCGTCGCGCGCGCGCTTGCGGTCGTTTTCTTCGACGATTTTAAGTTTACCGGTGGATCTGTCGGTTCTGTATTTTGTGCCGTCGTCGTCGGCATCGCCAAACTCGTTTCGTCTGTATTGCGCGGTTTTCGCGCCTTGCGCGAGTAGGTGTTTGCGCATTTTCGAGTCGTCGAGTAAATCGAATTCAGCACCGACGGGGAGCCGGGCGCCGGCGCTCGCTCTCGAAGCGTGCGCATCGCGCGCGTTGCGAAATGCACCTTCAGAACCGCCGCTGTTCCCGCGGTGGGATTTAGGACCGAATCCACCAAACTCGGAACGTTGGTTGTTGTTGTCGTCGTTTTCGTCGCCAAAGATTTCCTCCTCGTTCCAGCGACTTTTGCGACCGGTTTTACCGCTCGCCCGACTCGCCGTTTCTTCCGCTCGAGCCTTTTTCTTCTTCATTTCTATCTTGGTTTCCTCTTTTTTCATGTGTGACGCCAAAGCTAAGTGCTCTTTCGGTATGGCGTCTTCCACCGCGCGCCATCCGCACCGCTTCGCGCATCGTTCGACAATCACTTTCGTTTTCAATTTGAACCTGTTCTTAGAATCCGAGGACCATTTCAAAACAGCTGGAAGGAGTTCTGGTAAGTGCGAAGCGAGCTCGTTTTGCGGCAAACGCACGGCGACGACTTTTATAAAACCTAACGAGGCTTTCACGACTTCTCTGTTGCGACCTTTGAGCAATTTGTAAATCGCCGGGAGAAGTTCGGGAACGATTTCAACAAGTTTCGCGGAGAATTCGTAAAGCAAACGCGCCAAGGCGACGACTGAGGCAGATTGCATTTGTGGCGTCGCGCCGACGACACCGGCGAGCACGGTGAGAAAGAATCCTCGAATGGCGAGAGAACTTTCGTCGATAAGATCTGGCACCGGCTCCAAGTTTTCAATCGCCATGTTGTCGTTATCGTTGTTGTCCTTATCATCTTCGTCATCATTGTCGTCGTCGCTGAGAATCACATCGCGGTCGTCGTCGTCGTCGTCTGAATCGTCGTCGTCTGACATGTCGTCTTTGCTTCCGTTTTTATTTTTGTTCTTTTTCTTCTTGCCTTTATCCCCCTCGTCGCTTTGCGCGAGCCACGCGGCGACGCCGGCGCGGTTACCAACTTGTCCATCCGCGATAGCGCCTTGTCGTTCGCTCGCTTCCTTTTCCATGCGTCTTGGAATGTCAACTAAGAGTTGATACGCCAACAAACGCGTCTTTGCGTTTTGCTCTTTCGTCGCGAGGATGAGTTCTGCGAGTAAAGTCTTCATGGCGTCGTCGTTATCATCTTCATCGTCTTCGTCGTTTCCGTTTCCGGCGTGGCTTTGTAAGTGCGGCAGTACGAACCCGATAACCTCTAACCGGCGTCGTCTCGCCGCCGTCGCGCACGTGTCACCGGCGTCCATCAAGCACATTTCCACGTCTTTGCTCATCTTTGCCAGCCAGGCGCCTTTTTTTGCCGCGCAAATTGCCGAGAGCAGTTTATACGCTCGCTTTTGACTCGCCGCTTCTTTCTCGTTTGCCGCAGAGGAGGCGATTTTGAACGCCGCATCTAACGCGTCCATATCTAATCCAGGTACTAAAGCGTGCGCGAGATCGATGAAACTGCACTTTTTCAACACTCTTGCCTCCTCTTCTTCTTTCGAGGACGATTTTGAGGTCGTTTTCTTTTTCTTCTTTTTGTGAGCACCTTCTCCTTCCTCCTCCTCCTCCTTCTCCTCAATCAACGAGGACGAAGCCGCTTCGACCAACTTTTTCAACACTTGCTTAAAGAACGTGTTTACGGTTTCCTTACTTGCAATTTTCGCGAACCCACCGATGGTGGATGAAATCTCTCCTCGCGCGTGCGGTTCCGAAGTCACGAATAAATTGAACAGAATTGGCATGTAATTCTTAGAAAATTTCGAGATTGTTTCCAACTGCGCCTCGGCGATGTGCACGGTAAAATGAGCTGGGACTTTTTCTTTACCATCTTCCCCTTCGCTCTCGTTATCCTCTTTCTCCGTGTCGAGATCGGATACATTCAAATCGGAATTTATGTCGTCGTCGTTGTCGTCGTTATTATCGTCCCCACCAGTGGCTGCCAGTGCTTGTCGACACAATCTTCTCAAACATTCACAAATTGGCGCTCGTAAATCATCTCTCGCGCTCAACGCGTGACCTAAATCTTTCGCAAACGTCGGAAAACTCTCTCCAGCGTCGATGGGAAAATTAGCAAAGCCTGGTAAGAGTGACCATAACGCTAATTCTGCAGCGCGACACCTTTGCGCTTCGAAGAGTCTGTTTTCGCTTTGCGCCTTGGCGGCTCGTCCTCCTAATCGACGCGCTTCTGGTAACACAAACTCGCCGAAGAAAGACATTCTCGCGCCAGTAAGAGATCGACGCAACAACGGCACGAGCCATAGTCGAGAACCATCGGATTCGTCGTCGATGTCCATATCTTCTTCGTCTTGGACGTCGTCGTCGTCGCCTCTTCGTTCTAAAGATTTATCGATGGACTCTTCCAATCGTAACGGGAGTTGTTCGAGCAACGCTTCGGCGCCGATATATTCCGCCGCGGTAGAAATGCACGTTTCTATTTGACTTTTACACCGTAACCCGTCGGCATTCGCGCCCATTTCTCCGAGCGCGGCTAAGGAACCACTCAATAAAGCTCCGCCGGCAATGCCGAGTCTTTGGAAACACTGCGTGGCGACCGGTATGGTAAAAGGCCAAGCCGCTCGGTAACGCATGCCTAACGCAGACTCTATCGATTTTGCGACGCCTATCATCGGAGGCGGTTTTAAGCTGCTATTCTTTTTACTCGTTTTTTGTTGCACTCGTAACGTCGCGACGTATTTCACGCCTTCTCTCGCCATTTCGCTATCAACGGTTTCTCGAATCAACGTCTTCATCGCTTCGCACGTCTCAATCGCGACGCCTTCGTGAGGCGCATTTAATAACTTCAACAAACTTTCAAACGTAAACGGTAACGCTTTTCTCGCTTCCTCGGGATCTTTTCTATACATTTGGGTGGCAATGTTTGCGATTAACCGCGCTAACGTGACGCATTTTGTCGGTTGCGTATGCGACGCTTCTCTCGCCAATCTCGCCACGGGTTCGAGAATTTTCATAAATGTCTTCGCGTCGCACCCTGGGTTCGGAGACATCGACAACGCCAACAACGTTTCCGTCGCATGCGTCTCCAGCAACGGTTCACCCAACGACGTAATCTCAATCGTCGCATCGACAATCTTCGAAGCCGTCGGCTCCTCTACGCTCGCCAACGAGCCTTTCAGAGCGCCTAAAACGTGTAAAGCCTCCGTTGCGGTGGCAATCGCGACATCCTTCTCTTTCTTCGCGCCTTTCGCGCCTTTCATGTTTGCCGCTTTCTCCGCCGCATCCCTGGGCGCTTTCAGTTTTTGCACTGCGAACGCGCCAAACGTCTTTTGAAAAAATACCTTTCCGACTCTGGCGCCTTTCGTCGCGGAGAGCACTTCCTGCACCGCTTCGTGCGCCGATTTTCTCACTTTCGGCCTCGAGTCCACACAAAAGTGACACAGCGCAGAAAAAGCTTTCCCTAACTGATTGTTGCTGTTACTGTTCTCGTTTCCTTCTTTTCCTTCTCCTCCTCCTCCTCCTTGTTTCCCAAACATCTTCTCCCACTCTTCCTTCCCGATTTTCGCCGTCGCCGTCGCTCTCAACGCGAACCCGAGACATTTAATCACCGCCCTCAGCGCCGCGGAGTGCTCCTGGTTATCCCTCCCAACTTTCACCAACACGTCGACAGTTTCCATCAGTTTACTCTTAATCGCCGCGGGACTGCAATGTTCCAACGCGACCGCCAGTATCGTCAACATCGCGTGCACCGTTTGCCTCTCGCCTTCGCCCGAGTGTACCGCAGATTCGCCACCAGCATTCGAAGAATCATCGTCATCGACGACGCTCGTCAACGACGCCATCGTTGCCGCGTACACGCTCACCGGAGACGGCTGCATGTTCTTCTCGGTAATCACCGCACATATCGCCAGTAAGGCGGAAATAACTCTCTTGCTTTCCGGTTGTTGCGAGCGACTGTGCTTGTCGTACAGAACGCGCATCGGGTCGTCCAAGGCGAAATGCGCGGATACGAGCGACGAATTAGTGTTCGTTGATATCGTTTTCCTCTCCGCCGCCGCCGACATTTTCTCTCTCTCTCTCTCTCTCTCGGATGAAATTGGAAAATGTCCTTAGCGCCGCCGCCGCCCTTTGACACCAAAGTGCGCTTCGCTTTTCACGAACGCAAGAAGAAGGCAAAAGTGTTTTTAGAGAGAAAACGAACAGAGAAGAGACTCTGACTTTAGGCTCTCCTTCTGCTACGACTTCGTCTTCGTCTTCTTCTGTTACAAAAAGTCTTTCGAGGAGTACAACAGGAGCAGTGGAAAGCGTAAAAACGTAACGAGGAAAAGGTCCGTCTTTTGTGATGAAAAGGAGAGAAAACTTCTTACAAATACTCCACGTTTACGCATAAGTACGCATAGAGCTCTGAAAATCTATCAATTCGCTTTTCTGCGCTCTCCTTATTCTTGCTCGTCTGTTTTGCCTCTTTTTCTTTCTCACCAGACACCGATTTTGTCGTGTTCTCGATGTTGGCGATCATCTCGCTTCAAGTTCCTTTCGGCGGTACAAACGCGTTCGTTGATCCTAAAACCAAGCAATCTTTGCGCTCTTTCGAGACGTCCATTTTCGCTCGGAACTTTACCCTCCTCTCGCGACGGTTGGTTTTTCGCGCCTCGTAATCCTTCCTCCATGATTTTAACGAACTCCTTCTTAACGTACTTCTTCCTCGTTTACGTCGTTCTTCATTCTCCGCTGCTTTTTCATCGTCGCTTCGTCGTCGAAAGAAGAACGTTCGATTTTGCGTTGAACAGAAACGCACATTCTATCTCGCGTCTTCTGGCACCTTCGAGTGTAGCGAGCGAAAGAGCAACGATTCAACTTTTCGCCGTCGTTAAAGTCGTTCGCCTCTCGTTATTAAACCGTGGTTTCATACTGCGTGTATTCTTTTCTCGGAAATGCATTGATATCATCGACGCGGTATCGCAGCGCAGAGTCGTCGTAAAGCTTCTCTCTGTCTCTCATCAGTCCTCTCATCATACCTCTCCCTCCGCATCATTTAAACTCTTCCTGGCGATTTCTAAATCTCTCTTAAATTCGTAAAACTGCGATAACGTGAGTTCCATTTTGATTTCTCTTTGTTTCCTCTTCTGTTGTTGTTGTTGTTCTTCATCGTCCTCTTCGTTTTCGAACACCAATCTTACGTTGACTCTCGAGCGGATGTCGTCGTTCCCCGTCGTCGTTTCCTCGTCAAAGTCTTTTGTTATTAGTAAAGAGGGAGAGGAAGAAGAGGAAGAAGAGGCGCTGGTGACGACGAACGACCAGTCCACGCGGACGAGCTTGTTGAAGGAGGACGTAACAGTGGACATGTTATGTTTATGCGCGCGATTCGCGCGCATTAGATATGAAGCAGACGTTTCGGGATTTCCCCCGCATAAATATCAATACTACGCGTAGAGTCACAGACGCGTGATCATGTCGACCGCACTCTCTGCCCGGAGCAGCTTCAAATGTATCGGTTATTCTTCTGTTTCTGCGTCTGAGAGGAAAAGAACGGAGACTTTGAGACGGCGATATTGCGCGACGAAGACATCGTCATCGTTGGAAAGAAATCAACGCGTAGGGGATACGGACATCCACATCGCAGACGTCACGCTCGGCACGATGACCTTCGGGAAACAAAACACGGAAAAAGACGCGCACGAACAACTCAATTATGCAATCAAAGAGTTCGGGGTGAACTCCATAGATACGGCGGAAATGTACGCCGTTCCTGCGGACGCGAAAACGCAAGGGAAAACGGACGAATACATCGGTTCGTGGTTGAAGGAGAAAGACGTGAAACGAGAGGAGATTATATTGATGACGAAAGTTGCCGGGAGAAGCGAAATGCAATTGAGAGGGCGAATTCCCGGGGAGGAGAACAGATTGACGGCGAAACAGATGGAATTAAGCGTGGAGTGTTCGTTGGAGCGACTTCAAACGGATTACGTCGACGTGCTTCAACTGCACTGGCCGGATCGATACGTTTCGCTGTTCGGAGGCGTTCCTTACGAAAGAACGAGCGAACGCGAGGACGACGTTTCGTTCGAAGAACAAGCTGAATGCATGTATAGACTGATTAAAAGCGGGAAGGTGAGATACTTTGGAACGTCGAATGAAACGACGTTTGGCGTTTGCGAGTTTGCAGCGTTGGCGAAATATAAGAAAGAACAGTCCCCGAAGATGCAAACGATACAAAACGGGTACAATTTACTCCAACGAATCGCGTTTGAAACCGATTTAAACGAAGCGTGTTCGCCGAAGAATCACAACGTCAGCTTCTTAGCGTATTCTCCATTAGCCGGCGGCGCCTTAACCGGTAAATATTTAAAAGCAACCGAACCGCCAAAGAACAGTCGATTCACGCTCTTCCCCGGATATATGGCTCGATTCAACGAACCGCGATTGAAAAACTGCTTGACGGAATACCAAACCTTAGCCGAGGAAAGCGGCTTAACGCTGACCGATTTATCCTTGCGCTTCGTTCGAGACCGCGATTTCGTCTGTTCGAGCATCATCGGCGCGACGACCATGCCCCAGTTGGAGGAAAATTTGAAAGCGTATACGCAACCGCCTCTCGGAAAAGACGTCGACGAAGAAATCGAGAGAATTTATAGAAAGTATAGAGACCCCGCGCAAAGCACGAAAACTTCGTGATAAACTAGAGAAGAGATTATTGTAACAACATCTTAGAGGAAAGAGAAAGAGATCTTCGTATTGATGAAAATGTGCGAAAAATATCACAACACAAAAGACATCTGCACCACAAAAACGAACGCTCTAACGAACGCGCAAACACACATAACACATCGACAACCAAAAACTACCGCATACGTATTCTATTTTGTACAACAGCGCGCATTTTCATCGCGACGCGGAGAAGAATGTCATCTCGCGATACGACCGACGACGAAGAGATTGCGATTGAGATGCAAAGGCAACGACGGGGAGTTCGTACCAATAACAACCCGTTCGCCGGGGCACGAGATGAAGGAGACGAAAGAGAAGAAAACTTTTCGGTCTTACGACGAGCGGTGGAGGAAGCGCAGTATCCGAGCTTTCATCGAAACAGCGCGCAAAACGACGAAGAAGACGACGACGACGACGAGAAGATTAAGAAGAAGAGTGATTTTAAACAGCCAAAACCACCCTCGAAGGCACGAACTTCGTCGTCGCAACCCGCGGTGGACGAGGACGAGATCGACGATTACGCGCGAACGTTAGGGGCGAGCTCTACGTTTTTCTGCCCGGTGAGTTTAGAGTTGTTGAAAGATCCGGTGGTTGTGAGAACCGGGCAAACGTACGAGCGAGCGAGCGTGGAGGACTGGATCCAGAGAGGCGGAAGGACGTGCCCGGCGACGGGGCAACCGCTCGCGGAAGCGAACGAGTCCATCGTGAGGATGGCGCCGAATTTCGCTCTGAGAAGCGCCATACAAGAGTGGGCGAGGAGGACGTGTCCGGAGATTCTGAACGAGTCTGGAGACGTGAGAGGTTTGAAAGGGTCGCCGGTGGTTGGGATGACCGAGATGCGACTGGTGAGCGCGGCGGAGTTGAGAGATATCGAATCGAATCCCACGGCGCCGCCGGTTATCGGTCGTCGCGGAGATACTCTTAACGATTCGAATGCCAGTGCCTCTACGTCGAGGAGATCGACTATTGTTCGCCGGATGATGAGCCTGTCGAGCGCGGTGCCGACCTTTATCGCGAACGTGAACAGGGAAATTACCAGGACTCAACACTTTGTAAATCAAACGCAACGACGCGTTTTTGACGCAATCGACGGGAGAAGGAACCCGTCGCGGAATAATGATAGCAACGATAGTAACACGAACAGCAACAACAATAATGGAAGCAGCAGCGATAATAACAACCAGCAACAACAAAACGGAAGCTACTGGATGCATAACGAGGAGATCCCTCCGGAATTACCGTCGACGTACCGATCGATACAGACTGGTCCGCCCATTCGAAGAGGCGACTCGTGGTTCTACCCGGTCGCGCCTTCTCGAGACGAAGCGGCGTTCCACGAACGTAACAATTTTGGATTCAGAAACCCGCAAACGCACCAAAACTGGATCGAGATAAGGCGAGACGGCGACGCGGTCGAAACCGCCGTGGCGTACCGAGTGAGTCTGAGATTACTTCCCGTCATGCGAAACCAGCAACACGTTCGATGGGTATTCCTCTTTGCCGTGTTACTCTCGATGATGTACGGCGTTCAGATTGTGTTTTGCAACTCAGCGTCGTGGTCAACCGACGGCAACGCCTTCATGGGGCCGTCGAAGTTTGAAATGGCCAAATCATCGTGCATAGCCGGAAATCTAGGTTGGTTAGTCACGGAGAAGACTGAAATTTGGCGCTTGTTTACGTCCATCTTCGCGGTCGGGAACGTAGTGACGTTCGTGATCACCTTACTCGCCCTCCTATTCATAGCGGCTCCTATCGAGAGAAATATTGGTGGGTACATCGCTATACCGCTATTTTGCGGCCCGTTCGTGGGTATTCTAGCGTCCACGTACTTCTTGAACGACCACGTCACCACGGGCGGGTTATCCTCCATCGCCGCCATCCTTCCGCTGTGCTACGCGGATTACTGGAAAACGAAGGAGTTATCCTTCATACACTGCTTTGGTTTCGCGATATTCATCATCGTCATCTTATTCGGTTACTCGCCATTTACCGATAACCTGACGCAATTATTCGCCTTCCTCTTCGGCGCGGCTACCGCGGGGATTTATTACAGTCCAGAACGACCGTCGTTGACCTCCGAACAAGTCAAAAGCGCCCAAAGCGGCTTCGCCATCCTCCTCGGATTCATATTCGTGCTCCCATTTCTCCTTCTGTGCGTGGGTAGCCCGATGAAATCTGGAGGATTAGACACGAATAGCGTCGTAGACGGCTTCGCGTGCATGCCTTCGGAAATGATGGGTTCTTGCCGAGACGACGTGTTGACTTGGCAAGAATACTACGGGATTCCGCCGTCGCCGGAGGCGACGCCGATCAGTCCCCCGTTGCCGTCGCCGCCACCGCCACCGCCGTCGCCGCCGCCGTCGGACTAGTCGTCGTTCGTGTGCAAAGAAGAAGTCAAGAAGAAGAAGGAGAGGAAGAAGATCTTTGTAATAACAATGCGCATACTGTAATATGTAAATTTTCAGAAAGCTTTCCTCACTTTTTTGTTTGATCTCCTCCATCACCTAAATTCACCAAAAAGGAAGCGTTTTGACCCGGCGCTCGCGCGCACACACTTTCTCTCCGAGACTCTCTCTCTTTTCTGCGTTCAGAGAATATGTCTGGGATCATGGAGCGCGGGTTTTTCGATCGCGGGAGAAAGAGCAGCAAAAAAGAAGAAGAAGAAGAAGAGCGGCGATTCCAAACGCAATTGAAAGAAGCGATGGAGAAATCTTTGCAAGAAGAAACATCGGAACCGTACGTGGAAGATCGACCGCAGATGGATCAAACGATCGACCAAGCGAAAGAACGATTCATGGGGGAAGTGGGTGCTTCGAACACCGGAAATGTCTTTCAGGCGTTGAATGAGAGCACCGGTGATGGTGGTGGTGGTGGCAATTTTAGAGTTGAAGAGGAGAAAGAGGACTGGGTTGTCGGAGCGCATGAGTCGGTGAAATCATCATCGGGCGCTTCTTCGAACGGTAGTACCGCGTATAATATTTTGAAACACATGGACGTGTTTAAAGTGTACTGGCAAGAATATCCAAACTCGATATCTGGCGGCGCGTATAAAGCGGACGTGTACGACAAGGACGATCAGACGATGACGTCCGTGCGCTTGGCGCCGGTGGTGAAGCGGAGTAAAAATTGGAGGAGAAAAGATGGTCCGTTGACGGAAAAGGAGCACGAATTGACCGAGGGGGAGAGACGAGAGATTTGCAAAGCGAAAGTGGAGTATTTCAGGGAGCTTAAGAAGGAGTGGAAGAAGAAAAACGGCGGTGGCGGCGAAGAGGGGGAGGAGACAGCTTACAAGTTCAGGATACAGCATCCGACGACGAAAGAGCCGCACGAGTTTCGGTACTCTCCCGCGAGCGGTGAAAATTTGGGAGAAGCTGGCAAGGAGTTCTTAATTCAGAATAAGTTTCCCACCGATAAGATCGAGAAGTACGCGGAGAAAATTGTCAAGAAAATGCTACTCGTCATGGCTGAGAAGAACGCAGGGCCGGTGCGAGCTCAACCAGAAATCCGAGTTCCGACGGATGAGGATAGAAAAAGAATCGAAGAGTTGTTGTGGCCAGGGAGTGCTGCTTCTGCTTCAAAACATCGCCCTGCGCGTGCGGAAAGACAATCGCCTTCCCTCTCCATATCGGAGGGTGCTGCGACCCAAAGAAAGCCTTCACCACCTGTCCAAGAAATAAAAGCTCCGACGAAGACGACAACCACAAAACCTACTCTCGCAAAAGAAGCATCGAGTAACAAAACCAGCAACACTACCAAGACTAGGAGTTTGGCGCAAATCTATAAATTTAACGCCAACGATAAAGATGCTCTCGTGTATATGGTGAAAGAAAGTCAAAAGTTAAAATATAAGCGTGGGAGTTTTAAGGACTTTCTCGAAGAGAGTACCACTCTAAGAGAACAAATGAAGAGAACGCAAGACCCGAACAGACACGATTGGAAAACTCTTAATGAGTACGTGCTAACTCTCAGTGATGCGCGCGTGAAGGACTTGTACGGAAAGTATGAAATCTTCGCCAGCGGTGGAGCATTAGCAGCATGGAGGCAGGATTACGAAAAGTACGAAAAGGATGAAAGAAAATTGATTGAGAAGAGGCAAAAACAACAGCAGCTGATGCAAGTGCAACAACAATCGCAACAACAAATTAAGAGCATTATTGAAACGCATTTTGTGAGCGATCAACCCCGAGGGAATTACCCCCCTATGTCCTCCTCCATTTCGGAGCAGGAACCTCGACAACCAACGCCAGAGGAGCAGGTCCAACAACAACAAATTCGCGGTACCCAACGCGGCATTGCGGAGCAGGAACCTCGACAACCAACGCCAGAGGAGCAGGTCCAGCAACAACAAATTCGCGGTACCCAACGCGGCGGTACCGTATCTCCACGTTCTCCTCGTAAAAATAATCACAAGGTTTCAAACGCGCAACCATCAAGCGACGATTATACCATAGCGGAGTTGAGGGAAGAAATTGAAATCTTGAACCGAGAGAAAAACGTCTTGGAACTGGAAAACAACCATTTGAAGAGCGAGAACTTTATGTTGCTCAAAGAGAATGAAAAAGTAAAACGCAACAACGAGCGATTGCTTAAAATGCAAGACACGATGGTAAATTTACAACAAAGGCAACAAAAGCCACAACCACAACCACAACAACCGTCGGTATGGGGTCTACACATACCCTCTATTCCATCCGCCGACGACACTTCATCAGTCTCCTCGCATACCAATAATAATGGATTCGGGAGCAATGAAGCCCAACAAACGAGAAACAACGAAGCGTTCGAAGAAAGCCCGTGGTTAGACGACTTACTCAATGAGGAATCGACGCCGCCACACCGTTCTACCGCGAGTCTACCACCAGGTTTTGAACACGCCATTCACACGCCAGAGAATGTCGAACCAGGAGGAGCGTACACCACGAAAACACCCACGGGGTGGGGACAACCACCGTAAAAGTATCGTACTTTATAACTAATAACAACAAAGACTACAGGTACCTAGACTAAAATCAACGCGTATCTCTTCCACTTCCTCTCTATACGTGCGCTTTATACTATTTTTACTCCTGGCATTTAAGCACATCAATCTTCATCGTTTTCTGAGAAGGGTACGAAGATATCGCCGCCATGATCGTATCAAACTTTTCCCCTTGAACTTGCAAACGAATCATCTCTTCGCCAGACCCCACGGAAACGCCGCCGTAATCTTGCGTCCGCGTTTTTATTTGCGCCGATATGGCCAAGATTTTATCTCCTTTCCGAATCAATTTCGTCTTGGCAGAGTTTCCTTCGGAAACGACTTCGACGACGACGATGCCACCTAAACCGTCTTCTTCGAGGATTAATCCTAGGGGTTTTTTTACTTCCACGGAAACTCGAGTGCAGTTCGCCGGAATCGCATCATCTTGTTCTCCTTCTTTTCCTTCTGATGGTGATGACGCGCAAGCGGCGTATCTTCGTTTCGATTGATTTTTCGAACGATGCGAGGAAGAACACGTCGCGGAAGAGAAAGAAGTCACGCGAAGCTGATGGGGACAGTGCTGCGCGAACATTTTTAACGTTTATTTCGTCGTCGTTTACTCGGGAACGAAGAATAAATAGTGTTATAGAATCGTAAGTATCACGTACTTACTAGCGCGTTAAAGAGTGTCGTTTGTGGTTACTTTTCAACTGCTACCGGTACCTCGCTAATAAATTAATTGAATGAAATCTCCTCCGGATGCATAAATCCAGCGTCGGAGACGCATCTCACGCTACACAAACCGTCGCTACGAATTTCAACTCTCGTTATGGACCCGTTGTATAAACTAAACCGGAGCCAAGCTTCTGGGGGGAGCTGAAGCAATCGAAGGAGAGAGTATCGAATGACGTTCCCGTGACACACGACGATTTCGTGCGTTGTTTCTTCTTGCGCGGCGGGGGGCTTATTAACCACTTTTTCTAGCGAAGCCGCTCCTTTGTCGTCATCTACTTCGTTCTTTTCTTTCGTTTCGCTTTTTCTCTCTCGTGCTGTTGACTTGTTCACGTCTTTCGAAACGTTCTTCTCGTTTGTTTTCGGGCGATGGAAGAGCCACCGAAAGCCGGCTTCAATGCGCGCGCCATCTCGAAAGTACTCCGCTTCCGATGGTCCACCATAGGGCGTCCAAGTGTCTGGTTCAGGACGAATAGGTCCGCCTTCTCGTAACAAATCGGATTTTTCTATCGTTTCAATCTCTTTAAAGAATTCATCGCGTATGATTTGTGCGGTTTCTTCTGCTCGAGTCATCGTCGAGGAAACTATTCGTTTAGGCGTCGTGCCTTTGGGAATGATATCCCGAAGGCGTTTACCGGCTAACGAGGCTTGTTTCTTCCCTAAATCGGTCAACGTGTGTTTCGTATCGTCTTTGCCTTTTTGATTGAATTGTCCGTGTCTCACTAAATGAATGACTCGCGTCGATGTCGTCGATGTAGTTTGCGCGCTCGAATGCATGCGATCCCAGTTCTGATCCCATTTTGTTGATCTCGTACTATTATTTTTACCGTTATCCTCGTTTTCTTTCATTATACTTGGTATGTTCTTGTTTCCGATCGCCACGCCTTCGCTCGAGGCTAACGTCGCCGAGGCAGCGAGAGCAGCGCACGCTGCCAACGAGGTATGTAGCGTCGTGCGAAACGCTCGGTGCATCATCGTCTCTCCTGTTTAAAAGAAATAATAAAATACGCGTCAGTATGACGATGAAGCAGAACGAAAGCCACAAAGGCAAATGACTGTTTTCTGTTGCGCGATGATGAAAGGCTGCTACTGCTTCGAACGCAATCCATTGATATCTCAGAGAGTATGGTCGTATATTCGTCCACATTGGGTGTTCGGAAAAGTTTTTGAGTTCTGTATAGTTTATTCTTCACGGATATCTCATCGATTGCGTTCAACGCATCATCACCATCATCATCATCAATCAAACAATCAAGCCACGCCGTGTGTGCAATGCTATAACACGTTCGTTTCATATATGCGTCAGTTCGCATCAGGTATGTAATCCTCAGCGTACAAGGCACTCAGAGTAGGATTGTTCATAAAAGGTTTTTCGTCACCCGCATATATGTAAACGCGTATTATATACACGTTATTTTCATCCGTCGAGCGCGCGCGGCCAAAACCAAAAACGAAAACAAAAACGAATGTACCAGAAGCTCTAGGGATGAGACGTTACTGACAAACGAATAAACCGCTTTACTTAAGGGTCACTTTATGGACGCGGAATGGCTCAGGTTTGAATCATTTGCACGAATGCGGTCAAACTCGAGTAAAGTGAAGCGCCCAAAAACAAAAACGATGAAATAGGTGGACAACAAGAACAACAACAACAACAACAACAAAGAAAGAAGTCTCCATTCTCGAGATTTTTAGTTTCATGCTTATAGACCCTGAACAAGTCCGCAATCAAGTGAACTATGCCTTGAGATTATCTTTCATCGACTTCCATTTTTCTTCTTCCACACAAATTCGCGCAACGACGAATGCATACATTCCGCGCGCATACTACATGAAATCAGGTTTCAAATGTTCTTCTCATAGCTTGCGCTCCGAAGGTGTCCTAAGATATATTTTTGGAAATCATCATCTTTCGTGTATTTGTGTTGCGTCGTGTGCGTGCGTTTGCATCATCGAGTCGTCGTTGTTGTTCTGCACCAATCTCTCGCAAAAGAGAGTCTCGTACCTCCTGCGACGAGCGAAAAGAAGAACAAGAACAAGATGTCAGTATCTATATAAACGCATAAAATCATCTCAAAATCGACATCGAACCAAGAAGGAGAGAAGAAGAAACACGTAAACGCCTCGGATTAACGAGATTCACAAGTTTTGATAATCAGAGTATAAAGTCAGATGGTACGGACAAGTGTGCTTCCTCATAGGCGTATTTTTCTCTCTTTCTCTCTCTTCCACCCATCTCCAACAAACACCAACAAAACGAGATATATATAAAAATGTCCAACGAAGACCGGGCGACAACGGGAGCGAATGTAAGAATACTCCCAACGGAAGCGCTTAGAGGCGACATCGTTCTTTTACATCTAGGCGGCGGTTAGCGCTGTCAAAGCCATGGAATTATAAAGGCAAGACAGAGACTCTAATGACGCACCCGCCAAAGTATACGAGGGAAAAATGCATTCGTGTTTTGACGAATATGAATGAATGAATGAGAGACAAACGCGCAAAAACGAGTTAAAAGAAAGGAGAGAGAGAATAACGCGTACCTCTGCTGAGAACGATATAGATATATAGAGACTAATTATCTCTCGCTCAGATTACGAAGAGTTGTGCTCTATAAATAATGAGGACACATTCGACCAAAACGCTCGCCTTTTTCTCTCGCAAAACGTCTGCTGTTTTTGGCGGCGGCTTTTCTCGTCATTCCTTTTCTCTTCTGTGTTGTTTGAGAGAAGAGCGTAACGCGCTTTACTTTGACAGAAGATTCATTTTAACACGACGAATAAACGATGCGTGACGAGAACAACAACGAGAGTCACAACAACAACAACGACAGGTTGCGGATCGAAACGACGCTGGAAGCGACCGAGGCGTACACCGGCGCGGTAGATGTGGACGTGGGGAATCTTTTGGTCTCTGAAACGAGCGTTTTAGAGCGAGAGAAATTCAGCCTCACTGTCGGATCTTTGACTCGAGAAGAGAGAGACGAAAACATCAAAGCGCACGCGAGAGACGTGTTGCAACGATTGGTGAGCGATTTGTTCGCGTTGCCGTCGGAATCGGACGTGAACGGAAGGTTTGCGCTTTTGCCACCCGGGGAGACGAAATTTCCTCGGAGTTTGCCTTTGCCTTCCATGGAAAAGCCGAAGACGAAGTGGGAGCAATTCGCGGAGGAGAAAGGGATTAAGAAGAGGAAAAGAAGTAAAATGGTATTCGACGAGCAGCAAGACGAGTGGAAGAGGAGGCACGGGTACGATCGGGCGAAGGATTCGACGAAGATTGCCATCGTCGAGGCGAAACTTTCGAGCCGAGCGGGCCAGACGGAGGATCCGTTTTTGAAGGAGAGGAAAGATAAGAAAGCGAGGGTGGAGAAGAACGAGATGCAGAGGAGGCGGAATTTAGGGGAGCAAGTGAAAGAGAAAGGCGCGGCGGCGTTGCCGGCGACGTTGAGGTTAGCGATTGGTGCGGGGAGTAATAATAATAGTAGCGGCGGCGGCGGTAAAAAAGGCGGCGACAACGGAGGAGGCGTAGGCGCGAAGAGTTTAAAGAGTAAACAGTTGGTCAAAGACGTGCAATATAAAGTGGCAACGTCGACGGCTAGCGTCGGGAAGTTTAACGCGCCAATTCCCGGCGACGAAAAGATTAAAGCCAGAGGCAAACGACGATCGTTCGCGAGCAACACGGACGACAAAAACACGAAAGCGCAAGAAAAAGCTTTCGTCGAGAAACTCATCAAACGCGAAAAATCGAAGAAGACGAGCGAAGGCGTGGACGTGGGATTAGCGGCGAAGAAGATGCAAAAAGAGCAAGAGACGGAGAAGAGGGAAGGGAAGAAGCAGAAGTTGATGTCGAAGAATAAGAAGAAGAAATGAAATAAATGTTAGCCTGATGTTTTAGAAAAACAAAGAGAGACAACAAAAGCTTGTAGTAAATACTATTCGAGAACAAAAATAATGACGCGCGCGTCCAAGCATCCAATCAAGTGCGACACAAAAGCGCGCTCTACATGCATTGACACAGTCTAATCATTATCCGGATGCAAAAAAGAAGGTGCCTGTGAGAATTGAACTCACGACCACAGGATTTGCAATCCTATGCTCTACCACTGAGCTAAGACACCCTAAACTCCTAAACCCTAATATAACACCTTGAATTACAGCCGCAACCCTAGTTCCATAAAAAATAACAAATATGAATCAATCAACATTTTAGACATTTTTGGCGAGAAGTTAAAACGGCATCAAAAAAATCGGAATCTCACTCCATCACACCGCTCTCTCGAGGCTGTGCGATACGCTACACTTAGGGATCTTGGTATAGATCGTGTGTATGATCATTATTATGTGTGCATTCAATTACAACTTGCAAATACTACTAGTAAGCAATACATTTCATCATATATAAAAAATTTTCCAGTCGTCTCTCTTTTGTTTTTTGGTCGCGCGATCTTTTGGTGCATTCTCAACATCCATTCCACGGATCCGTCGTCCTCGTACTCGTCGAAGTCTTAT
>Ga0181598_1000424_pt1 | contig 41626 bp, 31 predicted proteins | sample 041ome_4_FD_153295 | JGI IMG/M metagenome (GOLD analysis project Ga0181598, IMG submission 153295) | Coastal salt marsh microbial communities from the Groves Creek Marsh, Skidaway Island, Georgia - 041404US metaG (spades assembly) | ecosystem: Environmental > Aquatic > Marine > Intertidal zone >... | reverse complement strand
CCTGCGGACGACGACGACGAGGACGAGTCGCGCCGGTCGTCTGCGCTATCGTGCGGCACCGCATCATCTGCGCCATCGTCCTCGTCGCGCCCATCGCCGTCGCCATCGCGCGGTACGGCGTCGTTCACCGCCATCGGCGCGCGCGAGTCGTTGACTGCGGTCGTCACATTCCAGCGCGCCACATCGCCGTCGTCGACCGCCGACCGCCGAGACCCGAGCGCGAGCGATGCCGAAAGACGTAGACATGACCGCCACGGAGGCGCCGATGGATGGCGCGGAGGACGACGGCGTTCCCGACGTCGTGGTACCGCTCGACGAGGATCTGGATTTGGCGCAACGCGTGTTCGATTACGAACGCACGCGCGACGATGCGGTGAAGGAAGGCATCATGGTTGAGTTGAAGCGACGGAATATGTTGAGCATGTACGTTGGATTGTGTGAGAAGTTTTCTTGGGCGCGTGAGGAGGCGGTGGAGAGTGCGATGGGGGCGGCGAACGCGAGCGCCAAGGACGCGATCGAGGCAAAGATCGCAGACGCGATAGAGAATTTGGGTGATGTCGAGGTGAGAGATGCGATGTGGGAACGATCGGGGTTTTATGCATCCATCGGAGAGCGTGAGAAAGCGTTTGTGGGGTACGAAGAGACAGAGGCGAAGACGGCGTCGATCGGGCAAAAGATGGATGGAGTCTTCGCGGTGATGCGCCTGCGATTTGCGAGTTTAGATCTCGCCGCGGTCAAGGTATTGATTGCAAAGATTAAAGATATGTTGGAACAACCTGGCGGGGGCGATTGGGAGCGCAAGAATCGTTTGAAGGTGTATGAAGGGTTGTACTGCGCGGCGACGCGAGACTTTTCCAAGGCGACGACGTTGTTTTTAGAGTCCTTGAGCACGTTCACGACGTACGAGCTGTTGTCCTACGAGAACTACATCTTTTACACCGTGGTGTGCGCCGTCGTTTCGTTGCCGCGCACGGAGTTGAAGGCCAAGGTTATTGACTCGCCAGAGGTGTTGAGCGTGTTGAACCGCTTGCCCGGGCTCGGTGACTTTTTAAACGCCCTTCACAAGTGCGATTACAGAACATTCATGAGCGCCTTCCCGGTCGTGGCCGCGGAAGTGGAAAAGTCAGTATGGTTGAATCCGCATTATCGCTACTTTTTGCGCGAAGTCCGCGTGGTGGCTTATGCACAATACTTGCAAAGCTACAAGAGCGTCACGGTGTCGAGCATGGCGGAAAGCTTCAACGTGAGCGACGATTTCATCGACCGTGAACTCTCGCATTTCATCGTCTCGGGGCGATTAAATTGCAAAATTGACAAAGTTTCCGGCGTTTTGCAAACCAACCGTCCGGACATGAAGAATGCGTTGTACCAATCGCTTATAAAAGACGGCGACGCGTTGTTGAACCGCGTGCAAAAACTCAGCCGCGTCATCGACATGTAGGAGGCGCAATTTTTAGATTCCAGTACGGCAGCACTACTTAGAGCCGCGTAATACAACGCACACGTACACACATTTGCGCACGCACTCGCACACGCGCTCGCGCGCGCGCTCGTACTTCTGAAAATCTCGCTCCATGACGACGCCACAGTTCGCCTCGCGTTGAACATGTCAGACAGCGTCCACCGCCGCGTCATACGTTACCACTATCCCGGCGGCACGCCTAAAGCCGGGCGAGTAATCGATTGCGGCGCGAGCGACGCGCACATCGACGTGCTCGCTGCGTTGCGACGCGATGGCGTCGACCTCGAGCGTTTTACCGCTCGCGTCTACGACGACGGCTTGGAAGGTTGGCGGCTCCTAAACTCGGGCTCGGACGACGTCGCGCGCGACGGATGCTGGTCGACCGTCAACGATATGTGTCGATGTGAGTGCTCGTTAGAGGAGCGTCGCGTGGAGCGCGGCGCAGAGGCGGGGTCGAGCGCGTCGCTCGTCGACGTCCCGCCGCCGGGCGAGCAAGGCGGCTTTTTCGGGATTGGCATCTTCCAGGGCAAGTCGGCGAAGAATTTAGGGACGCTTTGGCGCTCAGCGTACCAGTTAGGCGCATCCTTTGCGTTCATCATCGGGACGCGGTTCAAACGCGAGACGAGCGATACGCCAAAGACGTGGAGAGAAATCCCGTGCTACGACTACGAAACCTGGGACGATTTCGCGCAGCATTCACCATTCGGCGCCGTCTGGGTCGCCGTAGAGATGGGAGGCACGCCGCTCGAAGAGTTTGAACATCCACCGAACTGCGTGTACATTTTGGGGAGCGAAGATAACGGATTGAATACGACTATTTTACGCGCGTGCCGATATCATGTCGCGCTTCCAGTGCAGGGCGACCGTCTCCCAAGCTACAATGTCGCCGTATCCGGCGCCATGCTCATGTACGACCGCGAAGCGAAGCGCAGGACAAAATTGCTCGCGAGCAAAATGCACGAAATGTCCACCAATGGACGCGACGGCGTCGATTCTATCAAAAGATCCGGCGCCCGAGCGATGCGCTAGTCGCACAAGCCACGGCGGGCCCGCATCGCACGCGTATTGAGAATCGCCATAGACACATAGACCATAGGCATAGCTGTGATTATTATAATTTGTTGATTTCATGGCGCGCATTGTCGCTTCGTACGCACCTGTCGCGCAAGCCTTGCTCGCCCGCGCGAAAAGCGCGCGAAAAAGCTCTCCTTTTCTGGATAACCCATCGCATCAATGTTCACTTTTACCTCCTCGCCGCACTCCCTCACGCGCGCGCACTCCCTCACGCGCGACGCTTCGACGCATACTAGTTTTCGAGGCTAACGCTCGCGCTCGTAGGGGTGTGAATCAGGCGCCCGCGCACGAATACGCGCGTACACGCGCGCTTCGCGTGCGCCCAACGCACGCGGGGCGACCGAGCGCCATGTCGTGCCCGTTCGCGCACATTCATAAATCCGCCCCCGCGGCGGTGGAGGAGGAGGAAGAAGACCTCACGAAAGTTATCGTCAGCGAACGGGCGCAAGGCACGAAGAGGTGCGTTGATAGAGATGACCCGGACGTTTGGTGTACCCGCGAGAGGGTGCGGGCGAGGGCGCGAGACCCGCGGCGACCGATATGTGCGAGAGCACGATGCGCGCGATGGAAAATGTGATGTTCAACGATGTGTACTGACAATTTTGTATTCGCTTGTTATTTTATCGACGTGTAGGCGAGCGGTTGATTCGCTAGACGACGAGCGAGAACCTCTGGAAGATAAAACAGCAAGGGCGCTCGAAGAGGCGCTCAAGGAGTTGGAAAGTGAACGTGCGCGTACGGCGCAGTTGCAGAGCGAAATTACATCTCTTAAAGTCATGTACAGGGAACGCAACGACAGCTCGTTGGATTTGGATGAAAAACAGCGAGCAGTGAAGGATTTGGCCATGGATGCGTTGGCGGAGGGTATCACAATTGCGGATTTCACGCACCCGGACCAGCCGCTGATTTACGCCAACGTCGGTTTCGAGCTCATGACTGGGTATAGCATCAAGGAGACCGTGGGAAACAACTGTCGGTTTTTGCAAGGTCCGGGAACTGATCCGAAAGAGCTCGAAAAGCTTCGCGTGGCGATTGCCGCGGGCGACGGATGCCAGGTGGTTTTGAAAAACTACAAAAAGTCGGGCGAATCGTTTATGAATCAGTTGTCTCTCACGCCAATTCGTGATGCCAAAGGACATGTAGTGTATTACGTTGGTATTCAATCCGACGTGACAGAGTTGTTAAAGCGCCGCGACGACGAGCTAAACGCGTTGAAGAAAATGGCTACCGCAGAGGCGGCGACCGAGGCCAAATCCAAGTTTCTAGCGCACATGTCACATGAAATTCGTACGCCTCTCAACGGTTTGATTGCTGTTGGGCAACTGCTGGAAGATACCAATCTCGATCGATTGCAGCGGGAGTACGTATCTACTGTGCGCACGAGTGGTGAGACGTTGCAGGCATTGATAAGCGATATTCTTGATTTTAGTCGAGTCGAAGCGGATAAACTCGTACTTCAAAATGAACCTTTCCACCCCGAAGTGGTCATCAGTAACGTTATGGAAATCACGGCGATGCAATCCGCGACTAAAAAGCTCAACATTGGTTACCACGTTGATCCGGGTGTGCCCAAGGTGGTCATGGGTGACGCCATGCGCGTGCAACAAGTGTTACTCAACTGCATCAGCAACGCCATCAAGTTCACCGACGCCGGTGACATAATGATTCGCTTGTATCTAGGGCGCGCAGACGCGACTGAAGTTGCCCGTCAAGCGTTTCTAGAAGAGGGTGAAGAAGAAGCGCACAAAGCCAAGATGGTGCGAAACTATTCTGCGGGGTCAATGGCAGCGTTACAAAAAGAATGGTTGGCGCCACTGAATTGCTTTTTGCACCTGTGTCCGCACTTTTCAAAGTCCATGGCGAAAAACGGCGGCAAGGATGACTCAGGTGAAGAAGCGGTCGATGATGGGCACTACTTTCTACACTTCTACGTGAAAGACACGGGTATTGGGTTGGATTCGAATACGATAAGTAAAATTTTTCAATCGTTTCGACAGGTGGATACTTCCCCGACGCGCAAGTACGATGGATCTGGCCTAGGTTTGGCCATCTCTCGCCGCCTTTGTGAAGCCATGGGGGGCACTATGTGGGCGGAAAGTAAAGGTATCGGGTGTGGGTCCACATTTCACTTTTGCATCAAGGTGAAGAGTGTACCGGACGATTGGATGACAAAGCAGCACAAGTCACGAATGACGCAGCAGATTGCCAGCGGCACGAGTGCGTTGCTCGAGCTCGAGCGTAACTTGAGCAGCGAATTCGCTGAGCAGTATGGACACAAAGGTCAAGAGCTTAAAGTCGTTCTTTTCGAAGAGTCGGACATGCTTCGAAGCACGTTGTCCGCCATTATGCAACGATGGGGTTTGCACGTCACGATTGTTTCCCGTGCGCGTGACCTCATCAAGATGATGGATGACATGCTTGATGCGGAAGAACCAGTGAAAGAAGTGGCTGTCGTTGCCGAAGTGAGCACCATGCTCGTAGAAGAGATGTACGACTGGGCAACCAATCGTGGTCTGTTCACCACTGGCGTCGAGGGTACGTGTGTGAGCGTGCAATCCAGCGGCGAGAACAAGCATCGTACGACGGATTTGTCCAAATTACCACCGGTGGTGATGTCCACGTGGCCAGCGATAAAAAAGATTCAAACCACGACTTACAGTGATCCCAGATGCGCCTGGGCGCGCGACAGTGTTGAACCTAGTGATTCAGCGACGCTCGATTCTGCCAAGGCTGTGGCTGTGAAAGACTTATTCTCGTTGCTCAACGCGCGCCAAGTCTCTAAGCCTATCCGTCATAACCGATTGCGCAAAGCTCTTGTGAATATTTTCAACGAGCAGGCGCACCACGGCGATACAGCCGATGCAGCTGGTACGACATCTGCACACACGAAATCACCAGCTCCAGTTCCGCTAGTGGAAGATCCGAATCCGCAACACATTCGTATCCTGCTAGCGGAGGATCATCCGGTGAATATGAAGGTTGCGAAGGCTGTGTTGTCCAAGCTTGGTCATCACGATATTACGACCGCCAAAGACGGCACTGATGCCTTGGCCAAGGTGGCGCTCGAGAAAACCGGTCTAGACGCGTTTGACATTGTGCTCATGGATGTTCACATGCCAGTCATGGGTGGCATCGAGTGTGTCAGGCAGCTGAGAGAAAAGTATCCTGACTGCAAGACGCCAATCGTCGCAGTCACCGCGGATGCGATTGAAGAAAGCCGACAAGAGTGCCTTGGCGTCGGATTCACCGGTTATCTCACAAAGCCCTTCCGCATCGAGCAAATAGAACAGGCGATTAAAGAGTTCACTTCGCCGCTGTACAATCATTAATTACAAAAGGATGGATCAAATTGAGACACCATCGACTAGCAAGTACTAATACAAGACACGCATAAATGCTCATACATCGATATCCTCAGAGGACGAATCGCCAAGCAGCGCCTCCTCGTTGCGTGATTCACCGCGTCGCTTTGGCGTAAACAGTCGCACACATGAGCGCCTTACCCAAGCTATAAACGTAATCGTCATGGGCGTTCGCACGCTAGGCGCGGACTCATCTTCGCTATCGGGGGTACCGCTCTGAGCTGGTGCCATGACGGCGGCAAGCGCATGCGCGCCGTCATGCGGCATTTCTTCCAACACGATTTTCATAGCGCACGTGAGCGGCACGCCGAGCACCGCACCGGCAGCGCCCCATACGCTGTACCAAAACACAAGCGCAAGCAACACTGTGACCTCGTTGAGGTCCAGACCTTTACGATACACCACTGGGCCAATGAGGTCGCCGAGTAAAAACGAAACGAACGCGGGAATGATTGCACCCGCAACGCGTTGGTTGTAAGATAAATCCGGCAGCAACACGAGCATGGGCAAAGGCAAAAATGTCGCAATGATCGAGCCTAGAGTCGGTATGAAGAACAACCAAAACGAAACGATGGCCAAAGCTATGGCGAGAGCCCACGGCACGCCACAGAAACCAATCAACACGCCGACAAGAAGCGCACGGACCAACGCAATTTGCACCATGATGCTTATGAACCGCCGAGTCGCCGCATGAATTCGTCGCACCACAAGCGACCGCGTGCGCGACAAATCCCGTCTCGGGGCCAACAAAAACAGCGTGTAGAACAACATCAACATCACATCCTGCATGTAATGAAACAACCCGACACCAAGGTTCTCCCAAAATGACTCGGTTTTTAACGTCGCCTCCAAGTTACTCAAAAGCCGCCCCCACGCTTGTTCGGCGACGTCATCCTTCTTGAACACTCGCGCCGCCCATGCGCTCAAGCTTTGTCCTATTTGATTTATGCGCTCTAAAAATTTCGCGTTCCAATCGCGGTCGCTCCAGTGCACCCAGACGTATACGCGACCGAGATACAATGCCCAGAGCAACGTGCCAAACACACCCACGACGACGCACAGCGCGAAAACGATGGCTATAATGCGCGGTACAGTGATAGCTCGCGTGCACGACCACCCACACGTACGCGAGCGGCGCAAAACAACGCGCTGATACGCGCCGTCAGAGACGAAATCCACCAGCGGGCGCAACAACAACGCCACGCCAATCGCGGTGACCAACGGACGAAGTAAATACGCCAACACTTGCAAGAGCCAACATGCAGACGCCGCAGCGATGACGGCCACACCGAGCGTGATCACGGTCGCATCGCGACGCGAAGGCACGCTTGGGGACACGGTTGGAAAATTAGATGCAAAATTCACTGGTCGAGACGGCGAAGGCGTCGACGACGACGGTGGCGCCGCGCCATCCGCATCGACGGTGGGAAATGAAAAGCCATCATCATCACGACCGCGCACGTCGTCGCGTTTCGCGCGCGACGAGCCGGATGAATGTCGGTTCCCGCGAGCCATGCTTTGAGGTCGCGTCGGTTAGTCTCTGGCGCTCGACTACAATCCTAACATATATACGCTAATGTCGTCCTCACGGCACGCATCCGACGCGCGTGAGCGTCATGACATGACTGTACAACACGACCGGCTCAAACGCGAGCGAGCTGGCGGCGCCGACTTGTGGAACAGGCGCGGCGTTTGCGTTCGCGCGCGGAGCAGCCTGCGCGGTGAGTTTCAACGCGTCGTTTGGTTGAACGTATCCCGCGGTGGATAATGTCACCTTTACGCGGTTCACCACGCCTTCTCGATCGTCATTTGGGTCTTCAAGAGGCGTGTACGTCCATACGTGTTGATAATCCGTCGGCTGTACGCGCGCAACGCCATATGTAGTGGAGTATCCGAGCGTGACTTGTCGAAACGCCTCTGACGCAAAAAACGTCCCGTCGCTCGCGCGAGTTTCTGATTCCCGTGCATTTGTAAACAATTCAATCCTTTCCGCGTTATTGGTAACTCCAGACTTGTAACGAATGGTTGTTCTATTCGGATCGACGTCGGGGTCGTACTCGACGCCATCCACGGCGTCATCGCGCGCTAAATACGCGCGTTGCACCTCCGTCAAGTTGAACGCTCGGTCCTCGACGACGTCCCCTTTCGCCGTTTGCACGAATCGCATGCGATACCCACGTCGATCGCTCCCGACGTCGGGAATAAACGCCAAACTCAGCTTTTGAAATCCAGGCACCGTAGGCTCGCGCGCTAGCACCTCTTTAGGCACGGCGCTCGGGAACTCGTACCCCGCGAAATCAACCGTCGCGTCCCACTCGCCCGCGAGCCACGCCGGGTAGGTTTGCGCACGAGGTTTACTCGAGTTAAACACGGGCTTGGAGAACGACTTGGCGCGTACGCGCGCGATGAGGTCATTCTGCGCGCCGTCCGCGGCGCGCGGGCGCGACGACGTCGCGAGCGCCGCGGCGGTGAGCCACGTTGCGCATCGTCTCGACACCCGCAGCGACGCGTTCGCGTTCGCACCGTCGTCGTCGCCGTCGGTCGACCGCGCAGCGATCGCGCGTCGCGTCGTCGTCGACGTCGTCGCGCGACGTCCGCTCGCGCACCGCGCCGCGTGCGACGGCGTGAACGCGGCCGACGCAACAGAGGAGCGCGTCATTCTCTGACGTGCTCGCGCTCGTTCGCACTCGTTCACGCGCGCGCGTGCGACGCCATGTCGAGCGAAATATGGAGCACGAAACTTCGCGCGACGCGTCAGCTCGTGAACGAGCTACGCGCCGACGTGGCTGATGCGGCGACGGCGGCGACGGCGGCGTCGACGTCCAACACTAAAGCATCATCATCCGCGGCTGAAGCGGACCGCGCGCGCCGTACGGCGATCAATCGTCGCAAACTCAATCGCCTGGACGACTTACTCGACGTGCTCGAGGACTGCATGGATGACGGCGCGCGCGATGACGATGAGGCGAGAGAGAGACGGGCGTTGGTTGAGGAATTTCAACGCGAGGCGAGACGGTTGCGCGCGGCTGCGACGGACGCGGATCGACGCGCCGCGACAGCAAACGCTGAGATGGCGTCGAGCGGCGTTGCGGGTGGTGCGAGTAGCGTCGCTGCGGCGATTGGGGCGACGGCGAGCCGGGCGGTGGAGGTGGTGGGGAGTGCGGCTGGGGATTTTGTGCGAGCCGCGGAGTCGGTGCCAGGGGTCGAGCGCGCGGCAACGATGATGAAATTAAAGCCGAATGACGGCGAGACGCGCGAAACTCGAGGGCTTGACACGGAAGAATTGATTGAGTATCAAAATCGACAGCTAAAAGGGCAGGATGACGCGCTCGATGGGCTCGATAAGCTCGTGGGGAGTTTGAAATCGACGTCGACGGCGATTCATAAGGAGGTTGAGTTGCAAGCGAAACTCGTGGATGATCTCGAGGCGGATTTCGCGCACACGAGCGAGCGCATGAAGCAGCTTCGAAAGCAAGGGTTTAAGTTAGCTGGGGAGAAGAATGAGGCCGAACGCGAGCGGTTGGATCGCAATGAAGTCATTGCTGAAATGCAAGCCAAGCTCGCGCGCGACAACGGCGAAGACGCGGGCTCTTGCGCAATTCAGTAGAGATTCTCGTGATTGTTTACAATTCATTCTTATTTAATATGCTACAGATTATTGTTCATGTATTACTACGTCATTCTCGTCGACGTTCCAGAGAGCGAGTGGACGATGTTTCCGTACGCTGCATCGCTAATGGCTTCGTCGATGCGGGACACCGTCGTGTCCAAACGTTGCTTCAACGCCTCGTTATCACACATTACCGTCCGCGTGCGGTAATCAATCACGGCTTCGACGCCGTCGATATTCAATGTCAATTGTGCCTTCTTAACATTTACCACGGGCTGGGCGAATTGCGCCGTAAGCATGGCCGCGACAACCTTCAACCGCCACTTCTCCGCCTCATTCGTGTCCTTGTCTTTAATAGCGTCTCGCAAACCCGCTTCGGCTTCCTTCAAGCCTTCTGGTTCACTTTCGAGCTGCAAAATTGCGGATAATGTAGCGTCAACAATCATATCCGTCAAAGGATCGCTGTTCCATTCAATGACGACGTGTTCGGCGCCCGTGACGTCGTCGGCGAAGCGCTTACGCACGGTGACCATGTCGTTGTTGATGGATAAACCATCCGCCTTGCTCACGTCAAACTTGTCTTCACCGCCCTCGATTTCGGTGATTTCCTTCTTTGCTTTTTTGGCACGCGGTTTCTTTTCCGCAACCTTGGCGTCGTCGCCCTTCGTCCCGGCGTCGGCGTCGTCGTCCTCCTCAGCGACAAGCGTCGTGACGGTGTGTAAGCCTTCAAACAACGCCTCGAGCGCAAAACGCAACGTGGCGAGCGGCACCTTTGTAGGCACGAGTTGACGTTGTGTGACGAGTGAAGTGCGTAATTTCGTGTAATTGTTTACGTCTTCAGGCGCCAAGAGCATGGTGCCAAAGTCTTTTTGCACGAGCACGCCTTGCACGTGGTCGCCCTCTTCGACGTCGCGCTCCGCCAACACGCCAGCAATCTTTGCGATACTCTCTCCTTTGTGTATGATTTCAACCGGTTGGCAGTTCTTGGGGGTGTAGACATTCATGGTTTTGTCATCTGCCGCGGCCTTTGCGTCCAACGCGCGCTTCAATCGGCTCATTTCTCCGGCTTCGCCGTGCACGAGGATGACGTGCGGCGGCGCCAACGTGTCGAGGAAATGTTGCGTCTGCGGGTAATCGGCGTGTGCACTAAACGAAATCGCATCAACAGACATGTTCAGCTGTAACTCCTGACCATTTCTTGCAGTGACTTTCTTGACATCGCTCAAAATCTCACGTGCAAGCGTACCTTGTACGGCAAAGTCAGCGATGATGACGCCGTTCTTTGGATCTTCGCACCACGACTCAAAGAGCTCGCGAGACAACCCGGATTGCAACATTGACGGCGTAGCGAGCACCACGCAAGGACCGACGTCGTCGAGTTCACTCGCCTTGGATACGTGCTTTACGTGGTTGAACACGAACGGATTGGCTTCTTCAAACGCCGCCTTCATGTCCGCGTTCAGCACGTTGATGTACGTTTGGTAAATGGTCATCGCCTTGCGCGCGAGCGCGGATGCTTGATAGATTGGCACACGTTGCATCTCAGGGTTCTGCTTCCAGAAGTCCTCTAAAATCAACAACAACTCTTGTGCGCGTCCAAGAGCGACGACGGGTAGCAGCACGCGTCCACCGCGGCGTAAGATTGATTGCACCTTTTCCGTAAATCGAATTTCCCGCTCCTCGCGCGGCGAGTGCGGGGACACCCCGTACGTGCTCTCCACAATCACCACGTGCGGAGGAATCGCCGGGACGTCCGCCGCGGGTAAATGTCTATCCGCCGTTCGACTGTAATCACCAGTGTACAACACGCGCAATCCGCCGATATCGACGTTAAACATACACGCACCCAACACGTGTCCCGCGCGATACGGCGTCACCTTGACCCCGTCGACATCAACCTCCTGATGAAAATCAACCACCTCAATCTTGTCAAGCGACGCTTGCAAGTCTTTATCGTTAAACAACACGTCGTTCGGATCTGCGCCCTTTTGCAAACGCACGAAATCCCCCATGAGCATGCTATATATCGCCTTGGTCGGGTGCGTCATGAAAATCCTCCCTCGAAAATCGGTACGACCAACCAAGAATGGCACCGCCGCGCAGTGATCCAAGTGGAAATGCGTCACCAGCAACGCATCGACTTCGCTTAAATCTATCTCATCAAAGTACGGCAAGCTCGAAATACCCGCGTACCCGGGGTGTACGCCGCAATCGAACATCAACGTTTTACCCTTGTACTTTGCGATCACGCAACTGCGCCCGACTTCGCTTCCGGCGCCGAGCGGGATGATTTCCAGCATTTCCCCGGGCGCGCCGTCGTCCACGACGGTCGGTGCCGTCGGGTACTCGGTGGTTACGGTGAACCCAACCATAGTGTGGTGCGCGCGCGTCGGCGAATGAGGAGCACCAGTCGGGACGCTCGGTCTACGTCCCGAACCGTCGCGCGCGCGTTTCAATGCGCACGACGATATCGCGCGCATGAGCTCACTCACCGTGCACAAACGTACATTCGAGCGCGCTCACCACGGCTCGCAGCGCGTTCGCATCGCGCGCGGCGTGTGCGCGCTCGAGAGCGAGACATTCGCGTTCGGCGCGAAGCGCGTCGTTTTCGCGCTCGAGCCGAGCGTTTTCATCCGCGTACGAGCGCAACAGCGCCTCAGCTTTCGCGACGCGGCGTATGACGTCGGATGTGTGGTAGACGGAATTCGAATGTCTACGCCCACGCGAATGTCGAGCGCCATCACGCGATGACGCACCGTTCGACGCCAGCCGACCGCGAAGCGCTCGATTCTCTGATTCGAGCTCGTCGATGGCGCGCTCATACTCTTCTCGACTCCTCGATGACTCCATCGACGCCACCGACGCGCGCTGCGTATTCAATACTTCTGGCGTGTTCACGATGGACATCGCGCGAGTGGCGTACTGTAACGTCCGTGCGGTCTCTTCTATGTGCGCTTCGAGCGGCGAGCAACACGCCACGAGCAACGTCAGCGCGCCGCCGCCGAGCGAATCCATGAGTAATTTCGTGAGTTTGCTATCCCTATACGGCACGTGCGCGGTCGACCGCGGTCGACCGTCGCGATGTGCGTCGGCTAATGTCGATATGACTTTACCGAGAGCGAACAAAGACTTGTTGATGAGACTCGTTTCCGACGTCCCGTCGGCGTCGCATCCGCTCGCCTTGACGCGTTCGCTGCCGGCTAAATCAACAAACGTCATCTTCCCACTCGACGTCGACGACGCCATGGTGCGTTCGACGTGCACGGTGAGAATGGCATGTGATCGCGAACTCTGTGCGTTGAGTTTGTGCGCGCGGATGTGTCGTTTCGCCGCGCCTTCGAGAACGAGCGCCAACGCGTCCGACGCCGAATGCGCTTCGCGAAGCGTCAAATTTGGAATGTAAAATCCTTCTCGTTTACGCCAGCGCACGCGGAGCTGTTTCGCGTGTGCGTTCGCAGATGATGACTCGGCGAGTAAGTCGATGATTTTCTCCTTGTAAATCTCATAGTACGACACGCGAACGACGATGGAGGGGGATTCTGGGTCGTCGTCGGCTCGGGCGCGCGAGGCGGCTCGATAGACGCGCGACAACGCGCGCGGGATGATTCCATCGTCGTCATCAATCACCATGCCCGCATCATCGACGTCGGCGGCATCGACACTTCGACGTTGCGCGTCACCATAACCACCATCCCCGCGTTTGCCGAGCATCGTAAACGTCTTCCCGCTCCCCGTCTGCCCGTACGCGAAGACGCAACTCGCGCGACCCTCGAGCGTCTTCTCAATCATCCCATCGATTCCCGACGCGTCATAAAACTCCCCCTGCGTCGCTCGTCCTCCCACGCACGGACCACGAAACCCAACGCACTGCACCTCCACCGATCGCTCCCCACCGCCGCTCGCGCGCTCCGTCCCGCGTCGACGCGTGAGCGTCACGCGCGCGCCATCCGCGCGCGCGCGCGCCTCACCCTCCTCCGACGCCTCCACCGCGCGCACGCGCGCCACCACGCGCACGCGACCGCCAACGCCGCGCGCGTCATCACTCGTCCCATCGTCCTCGCGCGCCTGCGACCGCGTCGGAGCGCGCGTCGACGACATATCGACGCCTCGGTGTCGCGCACCAGTCGCGGTCAACGACGACTCTGGCGATATGAACGGTCGCGACCATTCGTATCTTTACATTGGTGGCGTCATCACGTCTGGTGCTTCGGTCGCGAACGACGCGGGCTCCGACGCCGTTCGCCGCCGCGCGCGCGCGCCGCGAGCCGCGATGACGCGCGCGACCGATCGCACCGAACGCTTCCGCGCGCTCTGCGCCGCGCACGGCGACAGACGACGCGCCCAGGGCGCGGCGCCGAGCGCCGTCGATGGCGGCGACCGTTCGGTGGGCGCCCCGCTGACGCGCGCGACGTGCGGCGCGGTGCGCGAATACGCGCGCGCGGCGCAGCGCGCGCTCGCGGCGACGGCGGCGTATGTAGATGCGAATCGTGCAGAGTATAAGCGCGCGGATGCGCGGGCGAGGGATGGGTTTGAGGCGGAGTGCGCGGGGGCGATGAAGGAGTGTCAGCGGTGCGTGGGCGCGGCTCGGGACGGCGTGGAACGGGCGCGTGCGCGCGGTGGGGCGCTCGCGCGCGCGCCGCAGTGTGCGGCACATTTGCATGGTATTGGGTTGATTTTAAGTGAGCGGTTGAATGATGTGGCGAGGAAGTTTGATAAGGTGCGGGAGACGAGATTCGCGGCGACGTTGGAGCGGGCGGAGCGCGAGCGCCGACGCAAAGCGGCGGCGAAAAGGGCGACGTATGACGCGTCGGTGGGGCGTCCTGGGGCGAGTGATCCGTCGACATCATCGTCTGCGGTGCGCGTGGAACGCGTCGAGCGCGCGGAGCAAGAGCAAGCGCACGTGGAGCGTCAAGACGCGCTCGAAGAGGAGCTCACGCAGTTGCTCGACCAGGTGCGGCTGGCGGAGAAAAACGTGCTCGAAATGTCGGCATTGAGCTCGTTATTCTCCACGCACGTGCAAGCGCAGGCGGAGCAGATTGAAGCGCTATATCAAGACGCTATAGAAAGCTCGCGGCACTTGGATTGGGGTAATGTCGAGATGAAGAAGACGATAGAACGAAAGGGTGGCGCGCAACGCATCATCGCGTTTATCTTTCTCATCGCCACTCTCGGGTTGCTCTTTTTAGACTGGTATTCGGGTTGATGATATCACTCGTGCTACTGGTAGTAGCGCTACTTGTATAGAATAAAGTTACATGAAGAAATCTATCGGTTTTCAGTCGTTACGCGAGAGGTTCGGCGCTCACCGCCTCTTCAAACGATGGAGGTGGTGGGGTCGCAAACGTGAGCGTTTCGTCGTCGAATGGCATTTTTAGTTCGAGCGCGTGAAGAAACATCCTAAACGAGTCCGAATCCTCCGAATACGCCTGATCACCTAAAATAGAATGCCCCGAGTGCATTAAATGCAGACGAATCTGATGTCGCCGGCCAGTCACGGGGCGGCATTCGACGCGAGACACCTTCGCGCCGAAATGACGACCTTCCAATGCGCAATACCCACGTTGTATCACCGTAAACGACGTCTCGCTCGCCTTGCCGTTTTCCTCATCAACGCGTTCTTTAAATCCCTTAACGTCATCTGGATCTTTGCTCAGCTTGGCCTCAACCGTCCATTCATCGTTCTCGGGCCATCCAAACACCACGGCGAGGTACCGTTTTTTCGCTCGACGTTCGCGAAACAACTTAGCCGCCGACCCCGCAGCTTCGCGCGTGTTCGCCGTGAGAACCACACCGCTCGTCGCCGTATCAAGCTGATGACAAAATCTATGATGCATGTCTGGAAATCTAATGTTAAGCCAGTCCTCGCAGCTCGCGTCGCCATCCCAACGCGGAATAAAGCGCACTTTTTCAACCCGCCCGGTCCCGTCTTCAGTCTTTTCAGACCATCCGCGCGGGGTATCTAAACGAACCGCGAATGGCTTGTGTACGGCGATAAAACCCCTTTGAGCGCACTCGAACACGGTTTCGTACTTGCGCTCGAGCACACCGGGTTGTCGCAACGCGCACGCCACGGCGGTTTCGCCCTTGAGCTCGCCTCGCTCCTCTAAAAACGACAAATACGACATTCTCGGCGCAATCTCCGTCGCCACATCGTACGTGCGCACGCGCGGGTGCTTTTCAAGCATGTCGTCGACGTCCTCGGCTCGCGCACCGAGGTTGATGAGGTACGCGCGCGCGTCGTCTTGCTCGTTCGCGTGCGCGGCGGCTATGGACACCCACGCTTGCGGTTGGTGTTTGCCCATATCTCGTCTTCGCGGGCGTCGCGATGCGTCAGAGGCGAGCGTGCGACGAAAGAAAACGCGTGTGATGCGTGCGGTGAGCGATGCCGGCGACGACGAGGTGTGCGCGGTGAGACAGCGCCGCATAGACGCGCGCTCGTGAGTGAGGTCGCCGCGCGACCGGCGGCTACTGTACAGTATTACAATTAAAAATGAAACGTCGAGTTAGGAGGATTTTCACGTCATTTTCATAACTTTAGTGAAAAACACTTGCTGTTACCCCCATTTTTCTCATAACTCGGACTTAAAGTTATGAAAATGGCTTGCTGTTAGTCGCCCTGTCACGTCTCTAGTGCACTCGAAACACCGGACATGGTGACATCGGCCGACTCAAGCGGAGTCCACGAAACGGAACCGGAAACTCAGAGCGGTAATGCCTCAACTATGCGCGTATGGGTTTAGTGCCGTTGTAGTGCACTTCACCATAGTGCGTGATCGTGATGACGTCTTCCTGTGAACCTTGGCGCACATGATTGATGACTGAGTTCTGCTCATTATCGCTCAATACACGAACGCCACGGCGGTAGCTTTGCTCAAATGCTCTCAGCGTGACTTCGTCACCCCACTCCCCATCTAGCGATATTCTATTCACGTAATCTGCAAAGACTTCACCCCCTTCCACGAACCCAGCATATCTTTCCGGATTCTCTCGCAAGTGTTGTACGATGTTCGCTCGAACCTCGGCGTGGCGATCTTCGCTCCTGTAAAGTCCCAAACTCAGTGCCCTGAACTGACAGTTCCCATCGCCTTGCGTCGGAACCTCTTCACAGTTATACCTGGCGCAGAGGTCTTGCATACGTTGCCGTTGTGGTTGATTCACGTTCGAAATATCATTCGTCGTCGATTTGAGCCTTCGCGCTCGCTCAGCCAGCGGAACCTGAGATTGGGTTTCGTCTTTGCCGAAAGAGAGACGCCGCGCACGTGTGGGTGATCGATCAAGTTTATCACCATCGTCTCGAAGAGACGCTCGCCTCGCCGAACCAGAGCGAGGCTCTTTGAAGGTTATGGTATTCGTAATGGACTCTTGCATGTCCTCGCACACGCGCGAGCCGTCATAGCAAGATCGACACTTCCATCGGCTAGAACTCTGTTGACGTCTCAGATCACCGAGTTCAAGGGTTTGATTCGGCGGGAATCCCCTGTCTCGAATCAGTTTCTCAAGTAGTTTTCCGTAATCGTCGCCCCGGTTATATGCCGAGTTGTAATTCCACCAGCCGCGGGTTGGTTGCCGTGTGACTTGGTTTTGCTCATCGTAAAAGAGTTTCGCGGTTTGAGAGGTTCTGACCCCTGCTGCGTCGAAGCCTTCTACTTTCAACCCAGCGAGATTGCGAACGCGAGATAGAGCGACGTACGCTTGTCCGTCCGCGAAGAAGTCTCTGCACTCTATGCGTGCGCTATCCAACGTCATGCCTTGCGACTTGTGAACTGTGACCGCCCAGGCGAGGGTTAATGGAATCTGCGTCCTCACATTTGTCCCTAGTCCCGCGGTTTCGAATTTAAACTCACAAGGAAGCATCGGCATAGCCTTGTCGTAGCCATTGAAGAGCGCGTACGGAACGACAGCCTTCTCCTCTTGCTTTGTTATCTGCTCCTGTATCCACTTGAGCTGTGCGTCTAACACTTCGAGCGATCTCATCATCGTTTCCGCTTCATGAGCGGCCACAGAGGCGTCCGCAATAGTGGACTTCGCTTTGCCATCGAGTTCTTTTTCAAAGCTCGTCTTGAGCGCTTTCATCTCGTCGAGACACTTTATCGCGGGTTCCATTCTCGAAATGTAACCCCGCGTCCCATTTACCAACCTTTTTGGCGTGCGAACGCCGTCAACCTCAATGAACGTGTCCAAGTTCTTAAGGACCATAACTTTCGCTCCTGTTTTCAACTCCAACTTCTCGGCGACGCGACAACTTGATTTCAGTTTCGTTCGCCAGAGGTCGCGAAGGTCGCGCTCGCGCTCGGCCGCGACTTCCTCGTCGATGTCGTCCGGCAATTCCACCGTATCCTCGGCGAAGAACGCCATGCTCGTGGAGCGAAGCGTATTCAGGCCGCTTCCGTTTATTCTGTCGGCTTCGGCGTTTGTACCGACGATTCGAAGTTCCCACTTTCCGTTTCTTGTTTTTCCGTTCCTCTCGTACAACTGTTGAAACTCCCTCACCGCGCCGCTATTACCTATGCGAATGTTTTTCAACGCCTCGACGAACTCTAAATCGTCCTTTTGCCTGTACACGGTCTGCAGACACACCGTTTTCACGTTCAATTCTTCCCACGTCCATGACTCAAATAACCACCCGCGGTTGAGAAACAACCCCGGACAAAATCCCATACCGCTCTTCGCGCGCTTCTCTGTCTCGTCCACCGGTCCGAGCTGTAAGAAATCACCGAACAAAATAATCTGAATCCCCCCACACGGTCTCGGATCCCCGCGCACGCGCTTCAGATGATAACTCAAACGATCGAAAAACTCTCCGCTCAACATCGAAACCTCGTCCACGAGCAAGACGTCGCACTCGCGCACGCGCCGCTTCACCGCCGCCGACGCGTACCCGAACCCCTGATGAATCGTCTTACTCACCCCCAATCCACAAAACGCGTGTATGGTCGTTCCTCCGATCGCTTCCGCGGCGATTCCCGTCGACGCCGTCGTCGCCGGCACCCTTCCCGCGCGCGTCAACGCCGTTCGAATCGCGCGCAGCACCCGCGTCTTCCCCGTTCCCCCGACCCCCGACACGAACACGTTCTCCCCCGCAAGCGCCGCCTCCACGCATCGCTTTTGCGTGTCATCCAACGCGTCCAGCGCTTTCGCCCCCTCGTCCGCCTCCGTCGTCGGCACGGCGAGCGCGGAGAATGCGTCCACGAGACGGTCGATCTCTCGCTCACCCGCGCCCAAGATGATGTCGTCGTCGGCGTTCTCTCGGCTCTCTCGGCCACCTTCAGCCGCTGTTATACGCGAATTAGACATTTCACTTGGCGTGTAGGTTTCAATGCTCCACCTCGCGCTCGCGCTCTTGGTCGTCGAGCGACGCGATGTGCGCGCCCGCGTCCGCCTCGCGCGACGACATGGAGGCCGTGGAGCGTCTCTGACTGTTTGCCCATACGATCATCGATTGTGCTCGAAAAGCGGGCACCACTCGACGTCGTCTCGCGTGAACGCCTCCGTACGTACGAGCTTAAAAGTTCGTAAGCGCTGTCCACGTCCGGCCACTGCTTTATACAGACGCATCACATGGGCACGCGTTCTCGTGGGCGTATTTCAAACACTCCAGGTGGCTGCTCCAATCGCCGATGGTGTGCGGAGGGACGCGCGTCCGAAATCGCACGTCCCTTCCGAGTTCTGCCTGCCATTCCGAGATCTGCCCGCATCCTCCAGTATTACAATTAAAAGTGAAACGTCGTCGACGAGCTCGCAGAGTCTGGCGTGGATACCGCTGTTTGATTTCGGTCACGCTGGATTCGCGGTGAAATAAAGTCTTCGGCGTCCGGGTCGATGCTGCTCGCGCGCGGCGTCGCGGGCGAGGTCGGGACGTCGATGTCGTCTTCGGCTTCGGACGACGACGCGTCGCGATGCTGCATGTCTACGTGCGCGATGTGCGCATCACGCCCAGCAGATTGAGCGACGGTGTCGCCAGTAGCGTCGCGTACATCGCGAGGTGCGAGCAACGCAGCCTCGGCGGCGCGCTCGAACATTTGAGCGTCAAAGCCACTCGAAGCGCGCATGTCACGAACCAGCTGCGCGAGCATGTCACATTCTGCCTCGACGTGCGCCAAAGTAAGTTTCAACCCTGCGCGATCGGACTCTGCTTCTTCTAATCTATGGCACGCGTCGCGATACTTGTCCCTGGTCATTGAATGCCGCACGAGCTGCTTTTCGAGCGTCACGGTGGCGTCCCGTAACGCGCGCTCATTCGCTCTGGACGACTCGAGCGCCGCGGCTTGCGTCGCCAATCGAGCTCGCAACGCCCCGCTCTCCGCGTGCGCCTCTTTCAACTTCGCCCTAAGCGTGAGCTTTTCTTCCGCGTCGTCTTCAACGATGGCCTCAGCCGCCGCGCGCGCCTTTATGTTTTCCTTGACAAAGGCGTCGATGACGCTCACCTCTTGTCGCGCCTTCGTGAGCTCATCTTCAAGTTGGCTAATCCTATCGTACGCGCGCATCTTCTCCCGCCGCGTGCTTTTATACTGTTTCAATAACAACCCAACCTCGGCGTTTCCGCACCGCGCGACGCGCGCGAGCGAGCCCCACGCGCGCGCGAGCGCCGCCGGAGCGTCTCCAGGAGGCGCCTCCTCCTCTCCTCGTCCACTCGACGTCACCCCGCCCGCCTCCACCGTCGCCCGCACGCGCGCGTGCGTGAGCGCTCTATTTTCCTTTTCCAACGCGCGCACGCGCGCGCGGAGCTCGCCCACGAGCGCCTCCTTCGCGCGCGCTTCCAGCTTCAACGTCGACGCCCGACGCCTCGCCAACCGCTCCCCGACGTCCTCGTTCTCCCGCGCGTCCGCCGCGTTCGCACGCATCGGCGGCGACACGGGCGCCAAAGGCACGCGCCGACGCTCGCCCGCGCTCGCGCTCGACGTCGACGTCGACGTCGACGCGCGACGGCGAGCGACGACATCAGCGGCATCGACGGTGTCATCATCTGTACCCGCCGCCGGCGCGCCGTCGCCGTCGAGCGCGTCGCCGTCGAGCGCGTCACCGGCGCGCAACGACGCCAACACGCGCGTGAGCGCCGCCGAGCTCGTCCCCGGCGGCAGGGCGAACGTCGCGCGAAGCGCATCCATCGTCGAGGCGCGCTGTGACAGCTGAAACGAATTTGAATGTGACATTTGAGCTCACGCGGCATTCCGCGACGCGCGTCGACGCCGGGCGACGACGCGCACGGCGAATCATCGCAGAGGCGTGCGTGAGCGCATGTCGGGCGCGGCGGTGCGCGGCGCGGGCGATGCGGGCGACGCGGTGCGCGAACGGATGGTGGCGCGTTTGAATTCAAACTTTGAACGTGACGCCGGTGAGGATGCGGCGCGCTCGGTGCGGTCGCTCTCGGTGATGCGTTACGCGCGCGAACGCGAGTGTGGATACGCGTGCCGCGCGCGGACGCACGCGTTGGCGACGACGCGCGACGATGTGCGCGTGGATGTCGGGAGGTTTGACTCGAGCGGCGTCGGCGGCCGAGACGAGCCGGAACGCGCGCGGGTCGGCGGCGCGTATACGACGTCGCGTCAGGACGCGTTTGGGTTGCCGTACGTCGTAAAGTTTAATTCCACCGATGGCACGTGGGTGGCGATCGGCGATGAGGATGGTTACGTGACGATATTGGACGCGTTGCGCGCGTTGCCGAGAGAGGATGAAACCGGCGCCGGCTACGCGCCGTATTCGAGCATTTCGGCGCATGATAACGCCATATTCGACGTGGCGTGGATGCGCGACGATAAACAAATTCTCACGGCATCGGCCGATCACGGGATTCATTTATTTGACGTGGAGACGAGCGTGCAGATGATGGCGTTTGACGGGCACGCGTCGTGCGTCAAGGCGCTCGCGGCGCAGCCGACGTCCAAATATGTCTTTGCGAGCGGCGGACGCGATGGACGGTTGATCGTATTCGACACGCGCACGCCAGGCGTGGTTCGCGAGGGTGAAGATGCCCCGCACGCATCGCCGAGCAAGGTTGTGAACTACGCGCACAGGCTTCCGGGCGTACGCGCCGGCCGTAGAGCTCGTTCGTGCTTGCACAGCGTGACGTCGGTGGCATTTGACAATAGCGGCGACGTGGTGTTAAGTTCAGGAGGCTCCGATGGTGTAGTCAAGTTGTGGGACGTGCGTTACATGAAGGGTACGGTGGGCGTGCTCGAGGATGCGCAAGATGACTCGTACGTCCCAGGGTCATTTTACGACCACGGTTTGGGACGTCGATTTGGTGGCGCGCGAGCGCCGGCATCGGCATCGGTGTCAAAGAAGCCTCGTGGAATTTCAGGCATTGCAGTGGACCCGACCTCATCGCGCGTTGCGGTGTCTTACGTGGACAATCACATGGCTATGTTTGACGCCAACGCGCCAGGCGCCGGACCGACGCGTCATTTCGTCGGGCATTTATCGAGCTCATATTACATCAAGCCATGCTTTTCACCCGATGGCGCGCACGTCGCGTGTGGGTCGCTCGATCACAACGTGCACATATGGAATGTGGCTAGACCGAGAGAAAAGTCCGTGCAACTTTCCGGCCACGCACTCGGCGTGAACGTCGTGCACTGGTCGAGCAGAGCCGACGCGCTCGCGAGTTGTTCAGACGACGGCGCCACGCGCATCTGGAGCGTCAATCCATACAAAACACCACCATCTCGCCAACGTGCGATGACTAGGACGCCGCCACGGTCGACAATGAACGCCCGCATCAGACTCGCACTAGGCGACGCTGAAGAATTAGACGACGTGGCGTCCACGCCGACCAAGCTCGCTCGAGCGTCGAGGAACGCGAGCGCGCAATCAACACCCGGCGCCGTGTCCTCGCCTTTCGACCCAACGCCCGAAAAACCTCCACCGCAAAAATTGCGAAAACGCGTGCGAGAACCTTTCATCACTTTAGACGTCAACGCAGGCGATAGATAGCGACGTACCGCCGCGCCGTGAGGCGCGTTTGAAACCAAACTGTACAAACAACTTCACACCCGCGCGTGCGACGCGCGTCACGTCGCGCGCCCGCTCGCGCGCGCATTCGCGCCACACGAACGCGTTCGAACGTTCCATCCCGGAGTCCACGTTATCGCCGTTGCACGCGCGATGAGCACCGCGCAAAAGCTCTCGCGTCAGCACAGCGAGTTGTGCGCCTTGGACTGGATTGACGACACAGACGCCGACGGCACGCGAGACGCGCGCTCGTGCGATGCGTCGGTGGAACCCACGCCTGCAAAGCGCGTGGCAGACGTGCGCACGCCCACGGCTGATGCGTTAGGGTCGCACTTGAAGGTGCGCATTTCGAATTTGAGCGGCGCAACCGACGACGGGGCCGACGACGGGACGGACCGACGGAAAAGCACGCGGAGTTCCACGAGCGCGTTCTCAGTCGCGTTGGATAACGAATTAGAGCAGAGACACGTGTGTCTCACGCCGGCGACAAATGCGAGTGCGATGCCGCTTCACGCAGCGGTGGCGCGCGCGGACGTTGAAGCGACCAAGGTGTTGCTCAGATGCGGAGAAGCCGGCGAACGCGGCGACGATGCGCGTTCCGGCGGTGGTTCGACGTGGCCGCCACCTAAAGAACCACTGAATCGTATTTCGAGCACGACGATGTTGAAAGAGTTCCACGCCGAGGAGAAACTCAGCGCAGTGGAGGCGCGGAACGAACATGGCGATACGGCGTTGGCGGTTGCCGCGGCGCTCGAAAGCGATTCCTCAGCAGCCGAGATGTTGGGGATTCTACTAGACGCTGGTGCGAACCCATTCGCGCATTCGTCGGGGTACGCCGCCGCGCACTGGGCGGCGAGCGCGGGGAATCTTGAGACGCTCAAAACGCTCGCAAAGAGATGTCCAAATCCTCGGGCAATCATCGAAGGCCGAGCGCTCGATGGGTCTACCCCGCTCCTGGTAGCGGCGGCGTACGGAAACATCGATGTTATTGAATGGCTCGTCACACATGAGAAATGGCACAAATCTAACGCGTTTGCCGTGGATGGTCAAGGGAAAAATGTACTCGGCGTGCTCGGAACGAAGATGGGTAAGAAGACGACGCAAACGGCCAAGGCGGCGATGCGGGCAAAAATATTTGAGCTCATTCCGGAAATGCGCGTAGTATTCTTGAGTCATCCCGAGTGCGAAGAGCACGTGTCGTTTAAACCGCATCAAGAAAGTCCCGAGCGCATGACGGCGATCTTTGACGAACTGAAACGAGTCGCAGAACGCGGCGAATTGATGTTGGACGAACTCGAGCGCTCAGAAGCTTTTGCGTGCGCTGAGCCGCACGAAATCCTGTTTGCGCACTCGGAAGAGTACGTTCGCGTGTTGGCTAACTTGAGCGAGCAAGTGGGGCACACGCCAATTGCATTTACGCCGTATTGTCAGAACCAGAAGGGCGTGCCTGAAAAACTGCGCAAGCCAGTGGAGAACAGCGACACGTTTTTTTCACCGGGGACGTTGCAAGCGGCTCTACGCGCGGCAGGCGGAGTCCTTCACGCCGTCGATCGAGTGCTGGATCAACGTAACAGAAGCGCATTTGTGTGTGCCCGTCCGCCAGGTCATCACGCGGGCGTGTCAGGGGCGACAGAAGGAGCGCCATCGAGTGGATTTTCAATCTTGAACAACGCGATGATTGGTACGTATTTTGCAGCGCCGTCCCGACCCTCACGCTCAACCTTTTGACCCATCGAATTCGGACACGTTCGCATAGCGGCATTCATTAGCATGATATGAATGCCGCGATGATACGCGTCCCATATAAACGCCCATCTTCTATGACGCGGAGAACTGAGCACGTCTCTGGTGACAGATACGGATGGTACATTTCATTCATCGCGACGAGCGTCGTACTAACGCGTGCGTTTACATTTTTTCCTACGTCATCACGCACAGGTGCTCTACACGCCATTGAGCAAAAGAACGTTCATCGCGTGGCTGTTGTGGATTTCGACGTGCACCACGGAAATGGCACAGAAGAAATCGCGCGGCATTGGCTTCAACAAAAACGCACCAAGGATGATTTCCACCGCCACACGTCGCCCGACTTGTTCTTTACATCGATTCACTTGGCAGACGACGGAACATCGAGCGGCATCAACTTCTACCCTGGTACTGGCGTGCAAGATGACATGATGAATAACATCGTCAACGTTGTGGTCCCGCCTATGTGGATTAGTAAAGGCGCGAGCGCGACGGCGAATGAGGACATGGGTGAACGCGTAAGGAAAAAGGCGAAGCGGTTCGGCGAAGATAATGAGCCTGCGCCCGCAGCAGCGGCGGTAAAGAACCAGACTGATGCACCTGACACAAATTCCAAAGGTGGGAGGTTGGAGTGGATGAAAGCATTTCGTGAGCGCTTAATTCCTTCGCTTCGGGCGTTTGGTCCCGAACTCATCATCGTCTCGGCTGGATTCGACGCGGCGAGCGGAGATATTGGCAACATCGGCGTTGACGCGAAGCGCGGTGTGCGTTTACAAGGTATCAACCTGCGACCAGAAGATTTCGAGTCAATGACGAAACAAATTGTCGATGTCGCCAACGCGTGTGATGGTCGTGTCGTTTCGGTTTTGGAAGGCGGGTACGGCGTTCTCAAGGATGCCGAACTCAACTTGGGGCGCGAAAACTTTGCACGGTGCGTGCAAGCGCACGTCAAGGCTTTGTGTATGTAGATGAAATAAAAAAACGCGCGAGCGTAAGCAGTACAATAGCGATCAGCAGCTGTATTTAATAACGATTTCTAAATCAATGTACAATTCGACGCAAAGCCAAAGAACTTCGACGCCGTAGACAAGACTTTTGTCTAACATTCCCGACTACCTACGTACGTAGACGGTGATAACGCATGTACAACTGCAACGACTACGAATAGACCGCCTTGAGCGCAGCGATTTCTTCGCTGAACATTTGTCCAATGTATTCGGCGTCGGGCGTCACGTCTGAGTCGACGACGAGCGTCAAGCGCAAGTGACCGGCATAGGAGAGCACGGACACTTGGTTGACGATATTGGCACACGCAAATACAATGTCACGCACGCGCTTGCCAAACAAAAGAATAGGCTCTGTCGGACCAGGGACGTTTGTAAACACCATCGAGTGTCGCGTCATGTAATCGCACACGATTTGACGTTGCACATTCGGGCCCGCAATGTTGACAATTTCATTCAGCGCCCGCGTCACATATGGCTCGGGCGATCGCTTCATGGTGTTGCACACCTTGTGCGCCTTTTTCAGACGGTCCGCGACGCTCATGACGCCCATCGGCAGCGTAAGCGAAACAAACGTCCAAGAGTTTGTGAGAACTGCCTGCGCGCGACCTGGAAATGCATACGGGCATGCCGCACGTATGAATGGCTTTCTATCTCCCTGCTTATCACCCATTTTAATGTGATATTTTTGAATCGCGCCAGCGAGCGCTGAGATGACGACGTCGTTCACCGTGCACCCGCTCGCCGATTTCACGGCCTTCAAATCCTCCATGCTCACCGGCGGACACACCACAATTTGTCGCTTACCCGTGAACGCATACGGTGCTTTCACGCCCTTAAATGTTGAATACGTGTCGTACGGACCAGCCGCAGTAAGCAGCGCCTTTAACGTCCCGTACACGCACAAGAACAAAAACGTCAATACGCTCCAAATCGCAGCGAGCACGGATGCGTGTGCCGCCGGTGCGCGGCGCTGAAAATCCAACATTTTCAGTTCGCCACCGTTTAATGACGTCGTCACCTTCTTCAAAACTTCAACCAAGGATATGCCGTCGCCAATGGCGTGACTCACGCGCAACATCACCGCCGGAGGCGCCGGAAACCGCGCGGCGTCCTCGTCCCAAGTCGCCCCAGCCTTCATCGTCACCACCACGCAATCCCACAACGGTGCATTCACATCAAACGGGCGTAACGTCTCCCGATCCATCACCTCGCGCATCTCGCGTGCGCTCGCAACCTCCACGCGTGTCACCCGCGACATTGCGTCGTCCGCGTCGTCCAGCGCCCAACGCAACGACTTCAACGTCTTCGCACTCCGCCCGTTCGCCGGCACCGCGCGCGAGCGAAACTGTGGAAACTCCTCCAACGTACGTATAAACGCCCGTAAATCATCGTCCGAGGGCGCGGCGTCGACGTAAAACGTCGGTACGAGTGGGTAATCGACACACTTGAGCTTGGCTGGGAACGCGCTCCCGCGCAGCGTCGCGCGCGCCAGCGTCGCCGTGAGCGTGTTCATCGTCGGTGCGTGCGACATACTATCGCCGCGCGTGTCGTGCGCACGCGCCGGTGGCGTCTCGTCGTCTCTAGACGACGTCGGGCGCGCGTCGCTCAGTATGGGTGTGGCGCGACCGTTTGACCGCATTCGCTGACGCGTAAACACATCATGACCGCCGCCGTGGCGTCCATGCCGACCGTGGTGCGTGACGCGCGCGAGCGCAACGCGTTTCGATGCGCGCGTTTCGATGCGCGCGATCGTCGCCGCGCGCGATCGTCGCGACGTCGCGCGTGCGATCGAGTCTCGAACGTGCCCCTTTGCCTCGATCGATCTCGCGTTCGCGCGCGCCTCTGAGGCGCTCGCGCGCGCGCGATACGCGCAGAACTGCGCACGTGCTGACGGATGTGTGGTTGTCGTATGTTTCTTTCGCGCAGGCACAGAGTGATGCGTTGTCGGTGGCGTCGCCGTCGGGATCAGCTGCGGATGGAGACTTGTACGCCAAGTTGAAGTCGCTTCAACGCGAACTCGAATTGGTGGAGATCCAAGAGGAGTACATCAAGGATGAACAGAAGAATTTAAAGATTGAGCTGTTGCGCGCGCAGGAGGAGGTGAAGCGGATTCAATCGGTGCCTTTGGTGATTGGGCAATTTTTGGAGATGGTTGACGAGAACACGGGGATCATTTCGAGCACGACGGGCTCGAACTATTACGTTCGTATTTTGTCCACGTTGAACCGAGAGTTGTTGAAGCCGTCGTCATCGGTGGCGTTACACAGACATTCGAACGCGTTGGTGGAGATTTTGCCACCGGAGGCGGATTCTTCTATTTCATTGTTGAGCGACGCGGAGCGTCCGGATGTCAAGTATAGCGACATTGGCGGTGCGGATGTTCAAAAGCAAGAAATTCGAGAAGCGGTCGAACTTCCGTTGACGCACTTTGATTTGTATCGCCAAATTGGCATCGACCCGCCGAGAGGGGTGTTGCTTTACGGCCCACCAGGGACGGGGAAAACCATGTTGGCAAAGGCTGTCGCGCACCACACGACGGCCGCGTTTATTCGCGTAGTCGGGAGTGAGTTTGTGCAAAAGTATCTCGGTGAAGGTCCAAGAATGGTTCGTGATGTTTTCCGTTTAGCTAAAGAAAACGCGCCAGCGATCATTTTCATTGATGAGGTTGATTCCATCGCCACTGCGCGTTTCGACGCGCACACCGGGGCAGATCGCGAGGTGCAGCGTATTTTGATGGAATTATTAAACCAAATGGATGGTTTCGATCAAACGGTGAATGTCAAGGTGATCATGGCGACAAATCGGGCGGATACTCTTGATCCGGCGTTGTTGCGTCCAGGTCGTCTCGACCGTAAGATTGAGTGTCCGCACCCCGACCGTCGGCAAAAACGTTTGGTGTTCCAAGTGTGCGTGGGCAAGATGAGTTTGAGTGACGAAGTAGACTTGGAAGACTATGTCAGTCGACCGGACAAGATTTCCGCCGCGGATATTCGTTCAATTTGTCAAGAAGCCGGTTTGCAAGCCGTGCGTAAAAATAGATACGTCGTCTTACCAAAGGATTTCGAAATCGCGTACAAGACGAACGTCCGCAAGCCCGAGAACGACTTTGAGTTTTACCGCTAGGACGCGCGTTCAAACGGCGACGCGCGACTTGTTAGAAACATACACAACAGAACGTAGAACATCAGGTAGACGAAGACTGTCATCATTATATTGAAAAATCAAATCTGTTTGCTATTCCCACAGCTTTGCGTGCGTATTCACACACGCGCTACTTATGCACCCGAACCTCTTGTACACTTGAAGCATGACGAACGGGACGCGAAATTGTGCGCTTTGCAGTCCTTGCAAATCCAATCCCCACTTCTGAAATTGTCCGGATTGGACCCGGGCGAGCCGCCACCCGCCGCCGCGTCCCCACCCGCCGAGGGCGCCCGACACCGGAAACACGCAGACCTGCTCGCAAAGTTATGCGCACGGCACCCATCACATATCCAATCACCAGGTCGGAAGCTCCCAGCACTCGGTCCGCCTTGTTCCGAGCCAGCTTTAGCGCCGCCTTGTGAATAGCCCGACGCGTCGCTCGACGTGTCGCCGCGCGCGCCGGCGTCCGCTCGACCGACGCGACACCTGAAGCACGCATCGCGCGACGCAAAATTGTGCGCATAACAACTCACACACGTCCAATCACCAGGTCTTCGCACGCCCGCACTACTACTAGGTGAAGGCACGTACGATGTCGATCCGTCGACGAATGAACTTTGAGCCGCCGGCGACGCGCCCTGCGTGGAACCAATGACTAACCACGCAAACGTCAAGCTTAAATATGGCATGTGCGCCGGTGGCGTCACGTTTGCGATGGGTTCGAGGTTCAAGGAAATAGGCACAATGCGAATCTTACCGGTCATCGGGTCCGCACCTCGTTCGGCGGCGGTGCCAACGATGACGCAGCTCGCGGTGCTGCAATGCCCGGCGACGCCAACATTGGCTTGATTCACCGGCGCCGTCACCAGACGCACGGGCGTACCCTCGTTCGCGCTCACCACAGGCGTGCTCGCGATTTCAGCCATAAGCTGCATGTCCTGCACGATCTCTAACGTCGCGGCACCGCCTAGCCGTGCGCCGAGCTCCGCAGCGATGGACGTCCCGTGAGGATTTGCCACTCGGTCCATCATCGCCAAAAATCGTGCCGCCCCAACGCTCGAGAGCGTCGATTGCATCACATTTACTAACGGCTGCAAGCGCTGCGACCAAGACACGGAATCACGCGGTCTTACGGCAAACGCGCCGCTCGCGTCCTTGCCGAGTACTCCGGCACCCTCGGCGCGCGCCGTGAGTTGTTGAAACGCCGCGAGCAGTTGTTCGGGAGTTTGCACGTGAGACATCGCCGCCGCCGGACTCGCGGGCATCGTGCGCGGTGGCGTAGACATACCTGCCGCCGCACGTTGGGCGAATGAACCACCTGGTGGCGTCGCGGGTGGCGCCGGCATAACCACCGACGGGCGAAGCGCGGGCGACGTCGGCGCAGCGCGTGACGGAGTCGCCGCCGCGGCTGCCTTCAAACCTATCGCACTGGCGTACGATGGTGGACCTGAAGGCGCTGACGCCGTCATACGCTGTGGTGGTGGCGTACTCGGCATCGGTGGTTGCACCGGCTGAACCGGCGTCGGGGCTGTGCCAAACGCCGCCGCCACGTCGTGCGCCGCCGCCGGCGCCGGCGCGGCGTAGTTCCCGCCTCCATTCGGCGCAGCCACACCACCCATGCCCACGCCTCCGTACCCGCTATCGAACCCCCCAAAACCACCACCCAAACCAAGACCAACGCCGAGATTCAACCCCAAACCAAGGCCAGAATCCAACGCTCCACCGCCCACCGCAGTGGACGCCGTCCCGGTCAGCGGAATTTGCGGATTTGGAAACGGATGCGCCTCGTCCGACAACTGCACGCTCACGCACGTAAACTCCGGCAGCAACGCACGCTGCCCAGCTAAGGACTCCGATAACCATTCCGCAAAACCAACCGCGTCAACGCCTGCAAATCTCCCCAACGTAATCAACTGCTGCTCCGGGTGTTGACTCGCGTAGTACGTATCCGCCCCAGGCAACGCCGAGCTCAACGCCCGCGCAATCGCCAAAGACCCCGGACACTCCACGCCAACGAGCACGCACCCATTCTGCGTCACCTTACACTTGGCCAACACCCGTCCAGACACCGGCGCGTGCGCGCTCGCCACGCGTCGTAACCGCGCCGCGATCTCCTCGCCCGCGAGCCCGGTGGCTTCCAAACCCGAAATTAACGCAATGTGCGGCGGTGCCGACCCCATGCCTGCGTGAAGCGCGCGCGAACGATCAACATAGCAGTCAGTCTCGATGTTTTGTTCGCCCCTTCGCGCTACGGTCGCGCGTCGCGACGATGAACGGCGCTACGGATGCGAATGTCGTTCGCGCGAAATTCCTTCTGCAGTCGACGATCTCGCACCGCACGTCGCGCGTCGCCCGCGAGCACGGCGTCGCGCGCGACACGCGCGACACGTACCTGCTCGCGCTTCTGTTTGCGCGATGAATTGTCCTTCGAACGCGCTGCCGCGGTGCCATTGCAGGGCGTTCGCGAGATGCGCCACAGCGTGTTCGGCGGCGTCATCGAAACGGAGCCGCGCGTACGCGTGCGCGCCGAGAGACATCGCGCTGCGCTGCGATGGCGTCGCGCGCGTTATCTTCGTGATGTGCGAACGACGACCGTGGGAAAAGGTCGGGTGCGTTCGTATGCGTCGACGAATGCGGAATTCACTCGGAGCGGCGGCGACGTCGACCGAGCGGCGGTTTGGATTCGTTCGGAATGTACGATGATTACGATCGCGACGAGGACGATGACGCGCTTAAAGATGATGGTTACGATCATGCTACAATGCGAGCGAATGTGTGTAAGTAGTGCGTACAGCGGTTGGCGAGCGTGGACATCGAGCGTGGACATCGAGCAGCTCGCCAGATGTCAGCGTTCGTGCGTGACTATAAATTCGATGAAGCCGGAGCCGATGACACTAATCGGTCACGAATGGCGGCGAACTCGGTCGAGCGGCTCCACTGGTCGATTTCTTTAGCGCGCGCCACGGGGAGCGGATGCGTCAACGCGTTCGTTCTCGAGTTGTCCAAAAATTGGTTGAGCGGCGACGCCGACGCGAGAGAATCCTCGTACGCGCGCGCTTGATCAAGAAACGCCTCTACGGAGAGCTCAGCGGCGAGTTTTGGTGATCCGCCAGCGAGTTTCATCAACGCTGACGCCACAATGCGTGGTTCACGCACGCAAATTAACGCGGCGCGGTCGCACGTGTACTCCGCCGACCGGCTCCAACGCAAAAGTTGTTCTTCAAACTGTCGTCGAATGAAATACGGCGTCCCGGGAAACTCCACGCCAATCCCGAGCACTTGCGCCAGACTCAACCACACCCCGTGATCGCACGCTAAATGCCCCATCTCGTGCCCGAGCACCGCCTTAAATTCATCATCCGTCAACAACTCCACGAGCGACGTATGCGCCACGATGATTGGCTTCTTTCCTCGAATCGCCAACGTGAACGCATTCGGCGACGGATTCTGCTTAATATACAAACGAGGCTGCGGAATCCCAAGCACCGCCGCGCACTCCTGGATCATGGCGTAATACTTTGGCAGCTGTCGCTCGGATACCAAAACGCTCGTCGACGTGTGCTCGAGCTCGAGCGCCGACTCCAAACTCGGCGACAGCACCGCCTTCGTGAGGTCCTCCACCGCGGGAATGGATTTCAGCAATCGCGTATTATCGCGGTCGAGCGGGTGCTGGTATTCGGCGCTGGGAATGCACGCGGTCGGCGTCGCCGCGCGCGTCGCCAGCGCCGTCGTCGTCGTCATCGTCATCGACCGACTCGAACGATGACGCCGTCGCACCGCCGGCACCGCCGGCACCGCCGCGCACCGCCGCGACGCCGACGACGGGTGCGTCGACACAGATGTCACCGACGATGTCGTCGTCTTGGTCGTCATCGCCGCCGCCGCGCGCATCGTCAAACGATCGAGATTGCGTCGCGCAGTGCCGCCCGCGTCACTCGACCGCGCATCACTCGACAGAACGCCGCCGCACCGTAGCCCGTAGCCGCATCGCGCGCTCGTCGCATTGATTGATGGCAACGAGACCGCGCCGGTGTCCATCGCACGCGCGTCATGGATGACTTTGACGCCCGCAAGCGTCGCGAAATCGCCAATCTCGTGTTCGGCGACGACGACGACGAAAGCAAGCGCGATGCGTCTCGCGCCGGGGCGGTGGACGCGCGCGCGGCGCGTACGGTGCGCGCGGTGTGCGAGAGCGCGAACTACTTTACCACGAGTAGCTGCTCGGGGCGCATTTCTGTGTTTGGCGACGCGCCGGTAAAACGCGACGACGACGCCGACGCCGACGCCGACGCCGGCGCGGAGGAACGCAAAGCAAAGGGTGGGTTATGGGCGTACGTGTCGCACGATCCCGCGGACGCGGAGGAGGTGTTGCGCGCGATTGCAGAGGCGGAAGCGATGGATGGCGACGGTGGGGGCGACGGCGGCGCGTCGACGTTGACGCTTCGATTCGAGCCGTTTATATTGTCCGTCGAGGCGCGAGACGTCGAACGCGGCGCGGCGTTCGTGAAGCGCGCGCGCGAGTGTGGGTATCGCGAGAGCGGGATCACGGCGTGTGAGAAGCGGGTGATTTGCGCGGCGAGGTGTCAGATACGCATGGAGGCGCCGGTTCGCGTGGGCGGGACGCGAATCGTTGATGATGATGGCGTACGCGCGCTCGTGGCGTTGGCGAATGAAAAATTTGAGGCAAACGCGCGACGTATGGAGCGATTTTATGAAGGGTTTCAGAGGTTGGTGCGCGATGAGGCGTCAACCGCGGCGGAGGCGGTGGAGACGAGCGGCGTCGCGCTTCGAGCCGTCGTCGCAAAGGATATCGCCAAAACGGTGAAGGATGCGTTGAAGCGCCGCGGCGTGTTGGATACCTCGAGAAAGTCTACGACGAGACGCGGCGACGACGGCGCGGTATCGGCGGTGGTGTTGCCAGTGAAGCGTTCGGCTCGCGCGCTCGAAGACGCGTTGGCGTCTTCGGGCGAGGACGCCGAATGCATTTCGCGCGCCGTCAAAGACGGTGCGTTGGTGTTTGAGGATGATGATGACGCCGATGGAGGTTTACGTACGGTCGCCGTACGCGCGCAAAATCCAGCGACGGCGATGAAGCAAGAGGTGGTTGAAATGCTCAAATCGCGAGGCTTGAATGAACGTTTAGCGCAAGAAACACCAGCGCGGTGGGAGAAGCTCGGCGATTTAGTGCTTATTCCAGCCCACGCGTTCGCGGCGGCTGATTTTACAGCATTTGAAAGCGAGCTCTACGCCATGGTTGCGCGCGCGTTGGGGGCGTCGAGAATTGCGCGACAGGCGCCAGTGAGCCGAGGGCCGAAACGCGAATCACGCGCCGTCATGTTGTACCCAGAAGGCGCCAATGGATGGGTCGAAACGAAAGAGCTCGGTGTGACTTACGGCTTAGACGTCACAAAAGTCATGTTTAGTAGTGGAAACGGCACGGAAAAGAATCGCATGGGCTCGGTCCGAGCGCAGGGGGAGACAGTCGTGGATTTGTTCGCGGGCATCGGATATTACACGTTGCAGCTCCTCAAACACGCGGGCGCTGCTAAAGTGTACGCGTGCGAATGGAACCCAAATAGTTGCGCAGCGTTGCGTCACAACTTGCGCGTGAATAACGTCGAGTCGAAGTGCGAAGTTTTAGAAGGCGACAATCGCCGCACCGCGCCGACGGGTGTGGCGGACCGCGTGTTGCTCGGTTTACTGCCTCACGCTGAAATGTCCTGGGAGACCGCGGTAAAGGCGCTAAAACCGCGTGGAGGAGTTTTGCACGTGCACTCAAACGTAAATAGTGGGGAAGAAGACGAGTGGATGGCGCGATTACTCGCAGAGTTGAAGACATTGGCTGAGGCGAATGGGCGCGAAGATTTGGACTTTGTCGTCGAACATCTTGAGCGCGTCAAGTGGTACGGACCACGAATTCGCCATGTTGTGTGTGATGTCAAATGCACGAGTAGAGCACACGTAGGATGCTGCAAAAGTGCTCCTAAGACCTCGAGCGACGCGGTTGCCGAACCATCAGCAGCAAAGCCAACACAACCCGCGCTCGAGGGGCGCTCAAGCGTGCGACGTATGCATCGCCCGACGCCGCAAGCTTTTATTGAAGGACCAGCATCGCAACGTGTCCCAGCCGTCCTCAGTGGTCTCGACATTGGACAAGCCCCGTGGAAGTGGACGCCGTCGTATTTAGCCAAACTTGGCGGCGTTGCGGATAAGTTGGTGAGCGTTCACGTGAGCGACGATCCAAAGCTTGATTTCGTACGTAAAAACTTCAAGTATGAAGTCATGCCATTCGGGGACTTGCTCGCAAAAATGGACGACACCAGTGATGCAAAGTATTATTATCTTCGTAGTATTGGGGAAAATCCGCGAAAAGAACCGGCGCACGCGCTTCGGCAATTCCCGTCGTTTGAGGAAGACTTGACGATGCCCACCGCATTTTGGGGTGGCGAAGACAAGTACTTTAGCGCAGTGATTCGAGTGAGTAGCGGCGACTTGCAGCTATGGACGCATTACGACGCCATGGATAACATGCTTATTCAATTGCACGGAGAGAAACGTATTTTGTTGTTTCCTCCTGCAGTCGCCGGTGATCTGTACCTCGAAGGTTCGTCGTCAATCGTGCGAGACGTGGACAACCACGATCCGTTGGTGTTCCCGCGTTTCTCCAGAGCTCGTCAAGCCGCGCTCGAGGTTGTTCTACAACCTGGCGATGTGCTCTACATCCCAGCTTTATGGTCCCATCACGTCACGGCGTTGCATGGACCTTCGATTGCGCTCAACGTGTTCCACCGCCATTTGAGCGCCGAGCAGTACCCAGCCAAGGACTTGTATGGGAATGCCGACCCCACCGCGGCGGCGCTCGCAGCGAAAAACATCGATGCGGCGATGGAGGCGATGAAAACGTTACCACACGATTATCGTGTGTTTTACGCGGGCGTGCACGCGGCGCGTTTGGAGAACCATCTCGGCGTCGATTCGGCGAGGCGTGCGCTGCCGTCTGGCGACGCCGACGTAAGCGACGTGGGTATCAATGGAAAAACAGCACAAACCGCAAGCTATCTCACAGATGCGAGTGCAATCATAACGGCGAGTGCAATCGCCGCTGGGGCGTGCTTGATGACTACGCTCTTTATGAAATCCCGCTAAAACTACTGCTCTCTATAGTCTACTGTAGTGATTGAAAATAAATAGCTTTGAATACTAGCTTCACGCCGAACGCTCCTTCAAGATGTCGATGATGTGCTTTAACAACACTGGCGTGGTTTCCGGAATACCACCCATGATGGCAAAGTCACTCAACAAACCTTTGCTGCGGTAGAAATCCTCCACTGGAATGGTTGATTTCTTGTACACCTCCAAACGCGCCTTGACGACGTCTTCGGTATCATCCGCGCGTTGCGTGAGCTTACCAAAGCACCCTTCCGGTGGGTTCAATGGCGGCATAATAATCGTTGGTCCACCTGGAACGACACTCTTAATGTCCGCAATGTTGAACGATTTGCCGCATTCGCCGCATTCGCGTCGCCCGCAACATTTTTCCACCAAAATATCCTCGCGCAGCGTCAAGTTCAACGCGCGCGTCACCTCCACCATCGTTCCGAGCGTCTCCGCCTGCGGAACCGTTCGCGGAAACCCATCAAGCAGAAACCCTCGTTCGCCATCCTTTGCCCCGCGCTCGATGCGCGCGCGTAAAATATCCAACACCAACGCGTCCGGGACAAGTTTCCCGCTCGCCGCCAGCGCTTGCATCTCCTTCCCGCGCGCCGTTCCCTCCTTAATCTCCCCTCGAACGAGATCGCCCATGGCGATGTGCGGCACACCCATTAATTTCGCCATGCGCGACGCGTACGTGCCCTTGCCCACGCCCGGGGCACCGAGAAATACCCAGTTGAGCTTGTTCCCGCGCGCGATGGCGGCGTCGCACTGCGCCGTGAGCTCAACGCGAAGCGCGTCCACCTCCGCGCCGTGCGCGTCGAACGGCGACGACGCAGACGCGTACGCGCGAGTGACGTAGCAGGTGCGCGCAATGGCGCGCGCGGGCGACGCGGCGAGTCGACGGAGCGCCATGATGTGCGGTCGAGCGCGACGTCGCGTTGACGTTCTAGGACTATTGATGATTATTTTAAACGTGGCTACTCTGGTTAACGTTATTCGCGCTTGGATGCCGCGAGCAAGTGTTCGGGCGGACCAACGTTGACGCCGCGCTGCGCATCAGCGCTTCCAGCGCTCACGACGTGGGACATGTACGCGTTCCATCCGACGCCGCACGCGTTGAGAAACAAGATGCGTCTCGGTCTCGGCACGTACCCGAAATTAATCGCATTCGCCACGGGCCAGAAATAGGTGCCACTGACAAAGGTAGGTAACGCCTTATCATACAACTTGTTCGCACCCACGGCGACGGGCTCGCCCTCGAGCGCGTTCATGGCGAAGAAGAACGCGCACGTGTAGCTCGGAAACAGCGTCGCGTGCGAAATCGCCGTCTTCTTGAACACCGTCGCCGCATCCGTGCCGACGCCGACGAGCGCGTCAACTCGCTTGAATGCTAAGTGAAAGAACGGCCCATGCAGCAGCGCGCCGACCGCGAAAAACCGCGCCGTCCTCGCCAAATCCGGCTCAAACCCAAGCACCGACGACACGAGCGCTGACGCGGATGATGCCCCACCTTCCTCGCCGTCGCGCGCCCCCGTCGTGGCCTGCGCGCCCGACCGCCGTCGATCGTACGCCTGCACGCCTTGGCACAGCACGTCTCCGCACGCCATGACGCACGACGACGTCGCCGCCGCGCGTAACATCGCGAATTCGCGCGCGCGCGGGTGTGGCGTATCTCGCGTTCTGGATAGCGTCGTCGCATTCGCGCGCGTCATTCGTCGTCGCGGTCGTCGCCCATCGCGCCGTAGACGCCGCGCACGGGCACACACGACCCTTCTCGTCGTCGTCGTCGGTCGTCATGGCGCTGTCGATCGCGGTCGCGTGCGCGGCGCGCGTGCGTTGCGAACGATTCGGTGCGCGCCGCCATCGATGCGCGCCATCGGTCGCGCCGCGTCGCGCACGCATCGCGGCGTCGTCGCGGGACGACGACGGGGAGGATGACGGCGATCGTGATGCGCGCGGTGGTAAATCGTCGTCGGCAAAGGGGGATGCGGAGCTTCAGAACTCGCTCGAACGCGAGCTGCGGATTCAAGGGAGGATTTATCGCGCGGAGAAGGAGCTGGACGAGGCGAAGGATGGTATCGCCGAGCTCGGGGATACGAATAAGAATACGATTGATGCGGAGGCATCGTTAGTGCGGGATCGTACGTCGTTAGAGCTTGGGATGGTTGCGGGGGAGCTTGATGCGGAGTTGGAGGCGATGGCGGAGGAGGCCAAGGCGGCGAGGGAGCGAAACGCGGCGGTGAAACGCGAGCTTGAGGCGTTGGCGGACGAGTTGTTAGGGAAGAAACCCAAAGGGCGACGTGAGAGTGCGCCGGAGTCGATTTCGGAGTTTAAGGCGCAGCAGATTGATGCTGAGGCGGATCGAGTGGGCGCGAGCATGCAGGCGACGTTGGAGGACACGCAACGTGCGACGGCGTTTACGTTGGTGTTATTGCTGTTGTCAATCACCGCCGTGTCATTACTCGCGGAAGGGGCGTATGATAAGTTTTTTGCCGTAGGTGGCGCCATCGCGCTCATTGGTTACCAAGCGCGAGCGGAAAACGCAAAGAGAAGCAAGTGAATGCGAGCGCCGTAGACATCGCGAGCCGTCGTAAAAATATAAAAATGTGTCAATACAGCAATCAATCATTCATTCAATGGTACATGTGCAAAGATGATGATGGGAATTAGTACGGTTGGCTATCCGCACGCCAAGACATGGCGCGCTGTCCATTCGGGTCCTGCTTAAATCCAAGGTCTTCGTACAACCCGAGCACCTTCTTCTCCGCGTACAACGCCACGTTGCAAATGTCTTCATCCAACATGCGCTCGACGAGTCTTTCAACCATACCACGACCGATTCCGTGTCGCTGCCACACTGGACTCACCGCAACGTCCCAAATCGTCGCCGTAAACACGCCGTCGCTCGTCACCCGAGCGAACGCCACCGTCTGTCCAACCTTTGCAAATCGCGAGTCTCGCGTCGCCACCACCCACAACGACACGTGCGAATTATCAATCGCTTTCACGAGCGCCTCATCAGAGCGTCGCGTGAACCCCACCGCGACGAAGAGCTTATTCAAATCATCCAACGAGCGCTCGCCGTTGGTCTCGTCAAACTCGAAACGTAATCCCATGTCTTCAAAGTACTCATCCGGGCGCGAGATTCCGCGCGACAGCGACGACGCCGAACGAATCGAACGCGCGCAATCGTCCGCGCCCATCACGCCATCGCTGTCGTCCGCGCGCTCGCGCTCGTCCTTGGAGAGTTGTTTTCCTTCGACGCGGTTCGGGACATTCATGAATGGATTCCAAAGCGCAACGGGCGTGCGCGAGACGCGACGAGGACGCGAGTGACGGCGTTCGACGGCGCGCGCGGCGCGCGAAGTTAATGTCGCCGTCATCGACGTCGAAGTCGACGTCGACGCGAGCGAGTCGGTGCGCGCGCGTGCGAACATGCGCGTCGACGACTGAGGACAACTGACGCGACTCGCTCGCTAAATATATACCAAATTACACTCGACACGCGACGCGGCAATGACGACGGCTTGACTACGGCTACATACATCTACACATGAAAATCATTTCACGCTCGCAGCGCACTGCGCGATGATCTCCTCGCGTATGCGTTCGTTAAAAATCTTCGCCGTGGCTTCGCGCGCGAGAATGTCTCTAAACAACGGTATATCCGACTGCTTCCCCACCATATTCTTCATGCCTGCCGCCACCTCGGCATCGCTGACGATGTACTCGCTCGGATCGGGCACAACGCCCGCGAAGCGCACGTCCATGTCATCCGGTGTGCTCATCAAATTTAAGCACTCGTACCCGAGAAACGCGTACAGCATCGCCGCGAACACCCACATGGGCAACACGCGCGCGTAATGCTGCGTCGTCGCCCCGCTCGGCGCCCCGTACGCCTCGAGCGTTTCTTCGCTGGCGAATATCGCAAACAACCACGCGATGAAGGCGACGGTGGTGAGAATCATGCCCGCGAACCCGTACGCTTCCTGCACCACGACAACACAACAGTCAGTCAACGCTCGCACGCCCGTCGTCGTCGGCGTCGTCAACGGCGCGCACGCACCGATGGCGACACGTGCGTGAGTTCATCGACGTATTCGCGGTCGTCGCGCGTCGACGAACGCGCATCGCGATCGCGCGCGGCGGCGGTCTTGGCCCGCGTGTTGGCCATGGCTGCGCACAATGACGACAGTGTGTGCCGCCGCGATCGACGACATGGTGCTCCAAGTCGCGGTCGGCGCCGCGGCGGGGTTTGCGTTGGCGCGCGCGTTGGCGCGTCAGGGCTCGCGCGCGGCGCCGGGCGACGGTGGCGATGGTAAAGCGCGCGGTGACGGTGGTGTTCGCGTTGATGATGACGATGATAAAGATGCTGCGCGAAACGCCGCCGCGGGAAGCAAGAAACCCGTGGTGGTGTACATGGATGGGTGTTTCGATTGCATGCATTACGGACACGCCAACGCGTTGCGGCAAGCCAAGGCGTGCGGAGACGTGCTCATCGTCGGCGTGGTGAACGACGCGGAAATCAAACGCTGCAAAGGACCGCCGGTGTGCGACGAAGCCGAACGCATCGAGATGGTGCAGGCGTGCAAGTGGGTGGATGGAGTGATTGGTGATGTCCCTTATGAGGTCACGGATGAGTTTACGGATGAGTTATTCGCGAAACATGGGGTTGATTACGTTGTGCACGGGGACGACCCGTGTTTGCTGCCGGATGGCACCGACGCGTACGCGTATCCGAAAAGAATCGGTAGATACAAAGAAATCAAGCGCACCGAAGGCGTGAGCACGACGGATATACTCGGGCGTTTATTACGAGTCGGACGCAAGGCGGCTGGTGAGACTTTGGAAGCTGCAGAGGTGAAGGAGGCGACGTTTTGTACGACGTCGTCTCGCATCGCGCAATTCGGCTCTCGCACATCCGTGCCAGTCGACGGCAAAGTTGTGTACGTGAGCGGCGCCTTTGACGTGTTCAATCGCGGACACGTGGAAATTTTGCGCAAAGCTAAAGAATTGGGCGATTTCGTACTCGTAGGCGTGCACACAGATGCGGATGTGCGCGCGCGATGCGGCGACGAGCATCCAGTGCTCAACGAAAAGGAGCGCGCGTTGAGCGTCCTTTCGTGTCGCTACGCCGACGAGGTCGTCATCGGTGCCCCGGCAAAGATAACCAATGATCTATTGACGACATTTAATGTCTCCATCGTCGTCGCCGAAGATGAAGACGAATATTTAATCGACGGCGAGGACGTTAACGCCCTCGCCAAGGCGCGCGGATTGTACCGCGTCGTCGAGCGCGCGCACGGCGCTTCGGTCGCCGGCGTGGCGCAAAAAATCATGGCGAATCGCGCCGAGTTCGAAGCGCGCAACGCACGTAAAGCCAAGAGCGAATCGGCGTATTACGCCACGAAGAAAACCGTAGCCGAGACGTAGTAGTAGTACAATGTATTCGAGCCAGTCCTCGCGAGAGCCCCAAACCCAAACCCAAACGCGCGCGAGAGCGAGACAGAGACAACATCATCACGTCAAGAAAGCAGTACGTGGGGTGAACTAAAAATTACAATCATCATCATCATCGATCGATCGATCGATCGATTACGGAATTTGTCTATTATACGGCTGCGTCGTCCCCAACGCCGCCCGTTCCGCGCGCTCCCGCTTCACCTCCTCCACCACTGGCGTCAAATAAAAATCAAACGGCGTCTGCATCGCTTGCTCCTCCTTTGACAAATACACGTGCTTGAGCGATAAATCCATCGCACGCTTCAATCGCTGTTGTCGCATATCGCGCTCCTCCGCGCTTAATCGCTTCAGCGCTTCACCGACGTCTAAATCTTGCCCTTCATCCAACAAATCGTCGTAGCGCAAGCCATACTTGCGAAGCTCATTCCCGACGTTGGCGCGGTACGCCGCGCTCGCGGACTTGATCCACGGCGCGAACATCTTCTGCAGTGCGCGAGACATCGTACGCGAACGGCTCGGGCTCGGTCGCGGTCCTCGCGCGCGGCTCTGTCTGACGCGCGATCGCAGCAGGTCGCGGGTCGATCGATCGATCGATCGATCGATCCGCGTGCGATGTGTTGATACATTGGTGGCGTCACGGCATGTCGCTGTTCGC
>Ga0181598_1000421_pt1 | contig 41786 bp, 47 predicted proteins | sample 041ome_4_FD_153295 | JGI IMG/M metagenome (GOLD analysis project Ga0181598, IMG submission 153295) | Coastal salt marsh microbial communities from the Groves Creek Marsh, Skidaway Island, Georgia - 041404US metaG (spades assembly) | ecosystem: Environmental > Aquatic > Marine > Intertidal zone >... | reverse complement strand
CATATAAACCCTGTGGGAATATTCTTAAAGCCATCAATTTGTTCTTGTGATGGTTTTTTCCTACTAGATTTTTTTTTGATTTGTATTAGTGGAGGATTTTCAATCATTTTTAAAACTCACTTAACTTTATATTTTAATTATTAATAATTTAATAATAACATGTTAAGTATAAAAATATAACAAGTTAATGGAGTAAAATTTGTCGAGCTTAGTTGATAAATTCCCAAGGGTAGTTGATATGGTAAATCTGGCCAAAAGAAGAATGCCCCACTTTGCATCAGAATATTTATTTGCAGGCACTGGATATGATGAGGCATTAGATAATAATAGAAAGGCTTTTAAACAAATTTACTTAGTCCCTAAATATTTGAAGGGTACTGTTAATCCGAATTTAAAAACAAAATTATTTGGCAATGAATATGATAGTCCTTTTGGAGTTGCTCCAGTTGGTATGACAAGTTTGATGTGGCCAGGTGCTGAGATTGCATTAGCAAAAATGTCATTAAAAAATAATATTCCATATTCTTTATCAACTGTTGCTTGTGCGTCTGTAGAGGAGGTGGGAAAACATTTAGATGGTCATGGATGGTTTCAACTTTATCCCCCGGCAGACAAAGCTATAAGAAATGATTTATTAAAAAGAGCTAAAAACTCAGGCTTTAAAACTTTGATCATTACTGCAGATATTCCTGCTTCAAGTAGAAGAGAGAGATTAAGGATGGCTGGGGTGTCTGTTCCACCAAAAAATAATTTAAGAACATTTTTCCAAGCAGCAATATGTCCATCTTGGTCATTAGGAACTCTAATAAACGGAATACCTGCATTTGGAACAATGGACCAATATAGTGATGGTACTTGGCATGGAAATGCAAAATCTAAAGCTGGTTTTGCTGGTAGTCAGATGCAACGTTATTTAGATTGGGATTATTTACAAGAAGTAAGAGATATATGGAAAGGTCCTATAATTCTCAAGGGTTTAATGCATGTAGATGATGCAGTGAAAGCAACTTCCTATGTAGATGCTATATACTTATCAAACCACGGTGGTCGTCAAATAGATATAGCGCCTAGCCCATTACAAATATTACCTCTAGTTAGGAAAAAAGTTGGTTCAAAGTTTCCAATTATAATCGACTCAGGCTTTTACTCAGGACAAGACATAAGTAAAGGACTGATGCTTGGAGCTGATTTTGTTATGACTGGAAGACCTTTTATTATTGGTTTAGCTGCTTTAGGTAAAAAAGGTGCAAATCATGTCCATGATATTTTAAAAGATGAATTATCAAACATCATGGAACAAATATGTACTAAAGACATTGAAGAATTAAAATCTGAAAACGTGATGTTGGGTAATGATTTTAATATCCAAAACTTTTCTTAATAACTATAAAGAACTAAATCTTTTTCCAGGCAAAACCATTTCGGAACCAGTTTTAATATGAAGTAATACAGGTAAATCGTTTTCATTTGCCCATTCCGTTGCTTGTACAAAAGTTTGATAAAAATCTTCTGTATTTTCAACTCTGTATCCTTTACCACCCATTGCAGTAGCCAAATCTGCAAAGTTTGGATTTACTAGTCCAGTATGTTTGTATTTACCTTTGTAGTTTTTATGTTGGTGCATTCTTATTGTGCCGTACATTTCATTATCAATAACGAAAATAATTACTCCTGCGTTATACTGAACAGCGGTGGCCAGCTCGTTTTCTGTCATTTGGAAGCAGCCATCGCCAGCTAGTGCAATGACCATTTTATCAGGAAACCGAAGCTTTGCGGCTATAGCAGCTGGTAGGCCGTAACCCATAGAACCAGAAATTGGTGCTAATTGTGTTTTTACTTTTGAAAATCTGAATAATCTATGTCCCCAGACAGCATAGTTTCCTGCACCATTAGTAATAATGGTATCAGGTTCTAATTTTTCTCTTATTGTCCTGAATGCTGATGTTAAATCAACTCCTGAGTTTGGAGCTTCTAGTGGCATGTCTCCCCAATTAATATAATCATCATGAGCTTCCAGCGTATCAGATGCAATGCTTTCTACTGGTTTTGTATTTAAACCCTTCAATGCGTTATTAAGAACATTTACAAATTCTATTGGGTTAGCTGTAATACCTAGATGAGGGTTATAAATCCTACCAATTTCTTCTGGCCCTGGATGTATGTGAACTATTTTTTTGTTGTGATCTGGAATACCAAATAAAGAAAAACCTTGGGAAGGATTTTCACTTAACCTTGCCCCAAGCAGAACAATATAATCACTCTCATTTATTCGATTAACTATTTTTGGGTTAACACCTAAACCAAGATCACCGCCATAGTTTTTATGAAAATTATTGAAAAAACTTTGTCTTCTATGTGAAGTTAATATTGTCAAACCTAACATTTCTGAAATAGAGATAAGATCTTTTTCTGCTTCATCTGACCATACAGATCCGCCCAGTACCAATATAGGTTTTTTGGCTTCTTTAATTTCTTGTATGAATTGAGCTAGATCTTTAGTTGACGGTGCAGAAACAGTTTGTTGTATATAGCTAGTAGGTTTTTTATCAGTCTTCTCAGTTAACATGTTCTCAGGTAATGCTATTACCACAGGGCCTGGTCTGCCTGACATCGCTGTATGATAAGCACGAGATACTATTTCGGGTAATCTATCAGCTTGTTGTACTTCAACAACTAACTTAGCCATTCCTCCAAAAAACTGTTGATAGTCAACTTCCTGAAATGCATCTCTTCCGTACATCTCTCTACCGATTTGCCCAACGAAAAGTATCATTGGCGTGCTATCTTGTTGTGCGATATGAACCCCAGCAGCAGCATTTGTTGCTCCAGGCCCTCTAGTTACGAATGCAATTCCCGGTCGGCCTGTAAGCTTCCCATCAGCTTCTGCCATGATAGCAGCTGCACCTTCATGCTTACATAAAATTGTATCGATAGATGTTTCTTGAAGTCCATTCATTACAGAGAGATAACTTTCTCCTGGTACACAATAAACTCTTTCAACTTTTTGATTTTCTAATAACTCTACTAATAGTGTTCCAGCTTCTCTCATTTTTATTCCTTGAATTTATTTATGTAAGGTGAATTTTGGGGTAACATATCTTCGCTAATTGGTAAAATCAATTCGTGAAGTAAATGTGAAGATAAAGTTTTACCATGTCTATCCAGTCTTAAAGAACTATTAACTCCCCCACCAAGCGCATTATGAATTACAAAATTTAAAGCGTTAAGATTCGGCAACTCATATCTATCAACTTTTGTAGCACCCAGATGTTTAAAAATTTCTAAAATTCTTTCTTGAGTGGCAACTTTATCAATTACACTCCAACATTTCCGCTCATAAGCAATTAGAGAAATGTTAGAAACATCTCCTTTGTCTCCAGCTCTAGCATGAGCAATCGCATGAATAGGTAGTTCTATGTAACTCATAAATTCCTCTAGTTTTTTAAAAAACCTTAATCCTTACATTTGGGTTAACAATATCTCTATCAACTAAAATTGAAGCAGTTGATGATTGAGGAGTAACATATCCTCTACCACCGCCACCAGCAGAAGGACCACAACAATACAATGACATAACTTCGTCTACAAGTTGTTGTGCTTGATGTTTAAGAGGATAAATACCAGAAGTTCTAACTCTGTAGTCTCCATTTTCTGGAAGGTTGTATGATGTTTCCTCATCAAAAGAAAAGTGGACTGATCCAGCGCCAATGATGTCGACTCTTAAATTTCCTTGGAGACCTAATGTTTCAATTCTTTTACTAATTACTTCTCCTGCAAGTTTCGCCCTAGCAAGAGCATTAGGACCAGCATAACTCATCTCTGCTTCTCCCATATAACCATTGTCACAACATATTGTCGCTTTTAGTTTTTTAGGGGGTATTTTTCCTTTTCCACCCTTGACTATAACTCTGTTTGGGCCATCATCCTCAAGTTCTAAACATGTCATATCTGCTGTTACGTCTGGCACTAAATAATTTGAAGGATCATGAGTTTCATAAAGAAGTTGTTCTGTTACAGTAGCTTTGCTAACAAGACCACCCGTGTTTAGAGGTTTAGTTATTACAAATGTCCCATCTTCACTAAATTCAACTATTGGAAACCCAACATTTGCAAGATCAGGTACGTCTTTGAAACCTGGATCAGCAAAGTAGGATCCAGTCACTTGAGCGCCGCACTCTAAAAGATGACCGCATATGGTACCAGTACCCAATAAATCTAAATCATTCGTTCCCCATTTAAATTCATGTATTAGTGGTCCAAGTGCTAAGGCGCTATCAACTGTCCTTCCAACAATTACTATGTCAACATTTTTGGCTAATGCTTGTGCAATTGGCTTTGCACCTAAATAAACGTTTGCAGCAGTTATGTTATTATTAGAAAAATCAAGACCTTCCATAGTAGGGCTAGCCAAAATTTCTTTGTGTGACATGTATTCTAATAAGTCATCTCCAATAACAACTCCTATTTTTGGGGTTCTGGTGTTAAGCTCTTTTGAAATCTCTAATATTCTCTTTGCAGCACCTATAGGATTTGCGGCTCCAATATTTGAAATAATTTTTATATTATGTTCAAGACATTCGTCTAAAATGGGATTTATATAAAAATCTAAAAATGGAGAATAACCCTCTTTAGGATTTTTTAATCTATACTGTTGAGCAATAGCCAGGGTGCGTTCAGCTAGGACTTCAAACATTAAATACTTTGGTGAATCAATATTTTTTAACTGTTTTACTATTGGTATAGAAGCATCAAATCTATCCCCTGAAAAACCAGCTCCACAACCTATATATACTTTTTTTTGTTTCATTGAATTGGATAATTATATTTATTTAATTGATAATCTTTTCTAAGGTAATAGTATATTTATAACTTATCAAATACTAAATTATCCAATATTATTTAAATTACAGAGGAACCTTAAATGTCAAAAATTGCAATAGTAACAGGTGCAGGTACTGGGGTAGGTAGAAGAGTATCAGAAGTCTTATCTAAAGAGGGTATTATTGTTTATTTAATAGGTAGAAGAAAAGACAAATTAGTCGAAACTCAGAATTTTTGCTCAGGTAATACAGAAGTTTTACAATGTGATGTTAGTGACCCTCTAGCAGTTGAGAAAGCTTTCAAGGTTGTAGAAGAAAAACATGGAAGGCTAGATGTATTATTTAATAATGCAGGTATAGGTGTTCCAGCTCAATCTATAGATGAGATGCCATTTGAAAATTGGAAAAGTGTTGTAGATATCAATTTAAATGGAATGTTTTTATGCGCTAAATACGCCTTTGCATTGATGCGTAAACAAAGCCCACAGGGTGGTAGAATAATAAATAATGGAAGTGTGTCATCAGTTACTCCAAGGCCTGGCTCTATTCCCTACACAGCCACTAAACACGCAGTTACCGGTATGACAAAAACTATATCATTAGATGGCAGGAAATACGATATTGCATGCAGTCAAATTGATATTGGTAATGCAGAAACTCCAATGACTGAAAGGATGAAAGAGGGTGTCCCTCAAGCAACTGGCAAAGTAGATGTTGAACCAGTAATTGACTCCATTCATATTGCAGAAGCAGTTTTATATATGGCAAATTTGCCAGTAAATGTGAATGTTTTAAACATGACAGTAATGGCTAACAAAATGCCATTTGTTGGAAGAGGTTAACTTCTCATAAGGTGTTTTTTAACAGCTGGAAAATAAGAATCTTTGTCTCCATTTTGAATAGATATTTTCAACAACTTTTCAGTTGTAAGTGCTCCTGGTAACTTTAGATTTAATTTACTCCCTAGTTCAAGGGCGTAGGATAGATCTTTAAGAGCGTACTCAGATGAAAAAGCTTGGGTTGGAAACTTATCTTGCGAAATACTCTTTAATCCATGGTTTCTTAGGGCAAAACTGTCTCCAGAACATTTAGTGATGTTATTAAATAAACTCTCAACATTCATACCATAATTTTCTGCGATATTAGCAGCTTCACTTAGTGCTATTACTGTTTCAAAAAGTATCATATTGTTTAGTATTTTAGTTAGTTGTCCTGAACCTGCTTTACCGCAAAACATAATATCCTGACCCATATATTCTAGGACTGGTAAAATTTTTTGAAAAACTATTTTTTCTGAACCTACCATTATTGCTAAGGTTCCATCTACAGCAGCTTGCCTTGTTCTAGCTATTGGTGCATCAGCAAAATAAGCTTTTCTAGCTGTAGCTTCTTTTTCTAACTCAACCATTAAATCAGGTTGTGATGTTGACATATCAATAATGAATTGCCCTTTTTTTATATTTTGAATCATATTTTGCTTGGTAAAGTATAGTTCCTTTACAAAACTACCACCAGGTAAACAGGTGATAACCAGGTCTGATTTTTTAAATATTTCTTCCATACTTCTGGTTATTTTAGCACCATGAATTTCTAATGTTTTTTCTTTTTCTGGATTTAAATCGTTAATCAATATCTCCCATTGATTATTTTTAAGGAGGTTTTTACACATAGAACCTCCCATTACACCCAAACCAATAAAACCAATAATATTAATTTCAGTTTCTTTCATTTTCTTATCCACATTAAATAAAATTAGGTTAATTTTTTTTTAAACTGTAATATATTTAAATTTAATTGTAATTGGTTTTAAATTTTAAGTGTAAAGGTAGTTGTTGTGCATTATGATACGTTAAAAAACGAACACGGTCTTCCCCACGATCCATTCAAAGCAATTGTTGCACCACGTCCAATCGGTTGGATTGGAAGTAAATCTTTATCAGGTATCTATAATTTAGCCCCGTATAGTTATTTTAATGCCATAGCTGATCGTCCACATTATGTCATGTTTTCTTCAGTTGATATTAAAGATTCTGTGAAAAACATAGAAGATAATGGTGAATTTACTGTTTCGTTAGCAACTGAAAATTTATTTGACAATATGAACGGAAGTTCTGTTCCTGCAGCTGCAGATATAGATGAATTCGAGTTGGCTGGTTTAAAACCACAGATTGGCAAATTTGTCTCGGCACCTTTTGTGTCTGAAGCAGCTGCTGCTTTAGAATGCAAACATTGGAAAACAATTGATCTTCCTAATGTTAACAGAGAAAAAGGTACTGGTAATTATGTTGTTTTTGGTAAAGTTGTTGGCATATATATAAATGACGATTATATAAAAGATGGGTTGTTTAATGCTAGTGCTGCAAGGCCATTAGTAAGATTAGGTTATATGGATTATGGTGTAGTCGGATCTGAAAACACTTTTTCTAAAAATAGGCCTAAATTAAATAAAGATGGAAAATTAGAACCAGTGGATGAGTGGGATGGAATTTATAGATAATAAATTAATAAATGATTTTTCTAGAAATGGTGTTGTGCTTTGTAAAGGTATTTTTAAAGAATGGCTGGAGACACTTAGGGTTGGTGTTGATAAATTAATTAAAAACCCAAGTGAGAGAGAAAGATCATATATTCCTGAAGATGGAACGGCCCCTTTTTTTCAAGATTTGGTAAATTGGGATAGGATACCTGAGTTTAAAGATTTTATTTTTAAATCTAATATTGGCTTGCATGCAGCTAAACTGATGAATTCTAAGAAATCAATTTTTTTTCATGATCATGTTTTAGTTAAAGAGCCTGGTTCTTCTATAGTAACACCTTGGCATCAAGATAAACCGTATTACTGTGTCGATGGTAAGAAATCTGTAAGTTTTTGGATAGCATTGGATGATATTTCAAAGGAAGGTTGTCTTGAATGTATAGCAGGATCACACTTGTCTAATACATTGCACAAACCAAAGAGGTTTAATGGAAAAGATTTATATGAAAACGATAATTCATTAGAAGTTCCAGATATAAATTCTAACAGAGAAAAATACAAAATATTAAGCTGGGATATTAAAGCTGGAGATGCTGTTGCATTTGACTTTAGGACACTTCATGGAGCCTCTGAGAATGTAAATAAAGTAAGCAGAAGAAGAGTTTTTTCAGCACGAATTGTCGGAGATGATGCCTTTTTTGTTGATAGAGGAGGAAAAGGTTCACCCCCTTTTGATGGTTTAAAGCTTCGAACTGGTGATAAATTAATAGGTGATGAATTCCCTGTAATTTATCCACTGTAAAATTTTTTACAGCGAAATTTATCATTATTTTGCATTAATGCTTCATTTATTTGTATAGCTCCTTCTATAATTCTTAACGAAGGTCTACTAAAATAAGCATTTGAATCAAATGCAAATACCTGTTCTTTTTTTATTGCCTCCAAATGTTTAATTTTATCATCATTATATAATTTTTGTGCAAATAACTTATTTTCTTCGAAATTGTACCCACAGCAAATTAGTCCTATATAATCTGGGTTTAAGTAACTAAGTTCTTCATTAGATATTTCTCTAGACTTTTCTCCTTTTTTTCCAATAGATGAAAAAAATCCTGCCATTTCTATTTGTTCTGGGATCCAGTGTCCTGGACTAAAGTAAGGATCAATCCATTCAAGTAACAAAATATTTTTATTAACTTTTTTTTCACTAATATTATAAGATTTAGAAACTGCTTCACTAATTAGTTTTTTTGCAGCTCCTTCTTTATCGACTATTTCCCCAATTTTAAGAACATCTTGGCAAATCTCTTCAAAGGTTTTGCCATTTAATGAAATTATTTTAGTTTTATTATTAAGGGTGCAAGGTGTTTGATTAAACTTAGCTTCTATTTTATTTTTTGAAATTGAACAAACTTCACATAGACCTTGAGTAATTATCAAATCAGGATTGATTTCAAGTATTTTTTCATTATCTATTTCAAAAAGAGGAATGTTTTTCTCAATAGCTCTTTTAACAATTAAGTCTATTTCTTTTTGGTTTGTACTTTTGGGTATAATACTTGAGGTGACTCTAATTTTATCCATTACTACTTTTGGATAATCACATTCGTGACTAACACCCTTAAGGTTATCTGACAAGCCTAACTGACATATAATTTCTGAAGCTGCTGGTAATAAAGTGATAATTTTCATGTTTTATTTATATTTACACTAATGTTTAATATATAATGATTAGGCCTATTATATTAGAAAAACTATATTTTTGATTTTATGAGTTTTATATTTTCAATTTTTAAAATATTGTCAAAATAAATGATCAAATCAAACATTTTTCTTTTACTTTGAGTGTTAAATAATGCTGGAATTATCATTTTCAGAAAATATGCTTCTGACTACATTATCTTTTTTTACCGCTTTGATGACATCTCTTGCAGGAGCAGGTGGCGGAACAGTTTTATTAGCGGCGATGCTACAATTTATGAATCCTGCAGAAGCAATCCCTGTTCACGGAGTTATACAATTTAGTTCTAATTTAACAAGAACATGGCTTTTAAGAAAGTTTGTAAATTGGTCAATAGTAATAAGGTTTACAATACTACTGCCAATTGGCGTTTATATTGGCCTTCAAATTTTTCAAAACATGGATTCAGATAATATTAAAAATATAATCGGTATATTTATTTTATTAGCACTTACCTTACAAAATTTAAGATTTATAAAAAGCTTTTTTGTACCATATTATGCTTTTTATTTTATAGGACTTATTACTGGAGTTTTGAATATTTTAGTAGGCGTGATAGCTCCTCTTTTGGCAGTGATTTTAAAACAAAGTATTAGTGAAAAAAAATCTATTGTAGGAACATTAGGTTATTTTGGTTTAATAGGAAATTTATTAAAAATTATTGGTTTTTCGTTGATAGGTTTTTCTTTTTATGAGTACATTGATACTTTTTTAATGATTATACCTGCAACATTGGTTGGAAGCAGAGTAGGGCAATTGTTATTAAACAAGATTAGTAATAAAATCTTCATGATAATTTTTCAAATCATTCTAATAGGGTTAGCCATAAGACTTTTATTTATATAGTTTCATCCCCAGTTTAAATATTTTATTTATAAAACTATTTTTTAGAAATTTTTTTAGCTATAGATAAGATCCTATACATCTCTCTTAGTACAGGCTTTTCTATTAATTTCCCATCAATCACCACTAAGCCTGTATTAGCTTTTTCAAAAACAGACACAATCTTTTGAGCTTTTTTAATTGATAATTCAGAGGGCGTAAATACATCGTTTAAAATTGGAATTTGTTTAGGGTGAATAGAACCTTTACCACTAAATCCAAGTTCTTTAGCCAATATAGCTTCTTTTCTCATACCTTCTAAGTCTTCCAGGTCAAGATAAGGAACATCAATAGCGTCAATACCAGCGGAAGCGGCTGCATGCACAATTCTAGATCTAGCATAAAGAAGAGGTTCCCATTTGTTTTCACATCTCAATTCAGCTGACATATCTACGCCGCCAAAGAATAATGCATCTATTCTATTTGAACAATTTGCTATTTGGTAAGCGTTTTCTAATCCTTCATTTGTTTCTATTATTACGTGTATTCTGCAATGATGTCCCTTTTCGGATAATAAATTATCCAAAAGAACAATTTCGTCTGGTTTTTTAACTTTTGGTATCATTAGAGCTGGTGGATGATTTTGAGTTGATAAAATAGCCTGAACATCATCTATTCCAAACTTTTCTCTTAAACAATTAATTCTTAATATTCTCTCAACTCCGTCATTTTCTTGCTTTTCTTGAAATAATTTTAGAGCTAGATTTCTTGCTATTTCTTTATCCTGAGGTGCAATCCCATCTTCTAATTCAATGCACACCATATCCGTCCCAGATTTTAGAGCTTTTGGATACATCTCAGGCTTCAGACCAGGAGTAAATATAAAACTCCTCCTTGGCTGTGTGTTTGAATTATGGTTCATTCTTATTCTTTCTTAAATAAATTGCATGATATTCTTTTTGTGTATTATTGGATTTAATGAATTCTGTTTTAACTGCAAAGCCAGCTTTCTCAAAAGCTTTAACTATATCTTCTAAATTTTTATTTGGAGCAACTTTGTCATCAAAGTTCTTAATGCCCTCAAATTTGCAGACTAAAACACCTAATCCATTTATTTTTAATATTCTGAAGAATTCTCTAGCATAGTCAATTATAGGGTGTAAAAAATAAACAACATTAACTGCTAGTAATTTATTAAAAGAATTATCTTTTACAATATCTGATAAATTTTTTGCATCATTAGATAAGATAGTAACATTTTGCTTTTTAAATTTTTGAATTAATTTATTACGAAATGTATCGCTGACTTCTATAGAAATAATATTTTTGGAAGTGAGATTTAGTAATTTTTCAATTCCCTGTCCATTACCAGAACCAATTTCAATAACATTATCATTTTTTTTAACATTGAGTTTTGTAATTGAGTCATTATAAACAAATTCGTTAAATATGATCATTAGTTCTTTAGCAATATTTCCTAAAAAACCATTTCCTGGACTTCTCATATTTTGGGTCATAAGTTTTGTATGTTTTATTTGTGAATAGATTAATTGATATATGTATAGTTTAATTTTGATTAACTTCATTTAACTATCCAGAAATTCTAACAATTTTTGATTGAACACTTTTGGGTTTTCAATATTTGATAGATGACCAGCATTAGGAATAATGCTTAATCTACTATTTTTTATTTCTTTCATAATTTCCTTAGACATTGATGGTGGCGTCAAAGTATCTAACTCACCAACCATTATAAATGTTGGCACATCGATTGTTTTAAAGACATGACGATGTTCAGTTCTCATTGATGTTTCAATGGTTTTTAAATAGCTCTCTTTATGCAATAGCTCCATTGAGTTAACTAATTGTTCATAGGCTGATTTATTGTTAACATCTCCAATAAGTGTTGAAGCTACAATTGGAGCAATATCTTTTGGTTCTTTGCCATTTATAAGAGGTTCTTTCCTTAAGTTTATAAATTTTTCTATTTCAGAAGGGCTTAGGTTTGACAAACCAAAATGTGTATCACATAAAGTTAGTGTTTTGACATAACTTGGATATTTATTATAAAACAGAGTAGCAATTTGACCTCCCATTGAAAGGCCTACAATATGCGCTTTATCTTTGTCAAAAAAATCAATCACTTTTTTAAGATCATCTAATACATCATTAAAATCTAACTCTCCATTATAGTCGTCACTTTCACCATATCCTCTTGTGTCCAAAGCAACGGCTAGAAATTGTTTAGAAAAAAAACTGATATTATTTTTCCAATTTTTTTTGTTGCCACCTATTCCATGAAGGAATAATACCATTTCTCCTTGTCCAGAATAGTCAACTGAAATAGATGGTTTGCTTCCAATTTTTATACTAGTTACACTCATTAAAATTTAGAACCTACTACCTGGTAATTTTAAAAATTCTAATTCTGATTGAGTTGAATTTCTACCCAACATTTTATTTCTATGAGGAAACCTTCCAAACCTTTCTATGATTTCTTTATGTTTCAAAGCATATTTAAACGTATTTGAATTTGTGTATTCTTGAAAATAAGGTAGACCAAGTTCATGATCCTTTATATTTTCACTATGCATTAGGGGCATTAATAGAAAGCTGTTTTTATGATAGTCTTTTTCTTTCAAGAAATTGCTTTGAATAGCTATCTTAGATAATTGTATAGCTTTTGTGTCGCCTTGATATGCCTTATCAGTATTCCTAAAAACATTTCTAGTAAATTGATCTAAAACAATTATTGATGAAAGGTAAGTATCTAAAGAGAGAAAAAATTCTTTAATTTCAGTTTTCATATAAAATTTTATAGTATCAAAAAATTTATCTTTGATTAGGGCGTCAAAATCTCTATTTTTCCTAAACCACATTTTAGGAGTACATTGTACAAACCAAAATTCGAGAATTGGTTGACTATCCATTATTGCTTAAACTCTCTTAAAATTTTAGCTATTTCTTTTCCCATTTCTTTTTGCCCAAAGAATGGTGCTTCCTCGCAAGCTTTGGCAAGAAATTTTATATCTTTTGTTTTTAAATATTTTTCCCATAGTGATTGCATTAAAGTTTCAAGTTTCATTAATTCACCGTAATTATTTTTGAATTTTGGTATATAATAAATAAATAAATCATTATACATAAGTTCATAATATTCCAAAAAATTCCATTTATAAATGCTAACCTATATGAGTTCGTAAAGTCATAAATTTCTCCAGACAACCATCCTCCTAATGACATTCCAATAATAGTTGCAAAAATTAACCAACCAACTCTTTCGGCAACTTCATTTGAAGGTAAAAATTTACTAATAATCACAGCATATATTGGTACAATTCCTCCTTGAGACAAACCAAAGCATATTGCAACTATATACAATGATAATTGGCTATTAAAAGGAAGAAACATAGTAAGAGAAATGGCTTGCAAAGAAGATCCTAAAATTAGAGTTTGAATTGGCCCTATCTTATCTGAAAGAAAACCGAAAATTACCCTACTTGCTACTGCTGCAAACAACATAAAAGACAAAATCTCGGTTCCAACAGCTAATCCATATCCATTATCTATACATAATGGGACTATGTGTACTTGAGGCATAGACATTGCAACACAACAAAGAACACCAGCAATCATTAATAATATTTGTATTTGTCTATTACTTATTGATAGGTTAACTTTTGAGTTTATATCTTCATCTTGTGTAGTTAATTTTTGTTCGTTATTCATTTTAGGCACTTTATTACCTAAAAAATAAAATAAAATTGGTATTAATATACTACACACTAAAGCGATGAAAAGATGTGCGTTTCTCCAGTCACCCTCTATTATAAAATCTTTGATTACAAAAGGCCAAATTGCTCCACATAAATGTTGACCACTTGCAACTAGCGAGACGGCTAACCCTTTTCTTTTATAGAAATAATTTGAAATATCAGCCATCATTGGGCCAAAAAAGGCAGCGGCAGAAAAACCTAAAAAAAATTGAATGGTAGATAGCCAAAAAACATTTTTGGCAAAAAATGACAATACATATGAAGTGACTAAAAGGCTTAATGCAAAAATAATAGGCTTTTTAATTCCAATTTTATCAAGCATACGGCCAATGATTACATTTCCAAACCCATAACCAAACATGGTTGCAACATAAGGGTAAGTTGAAGCAGCTCTATCTAGTGTAAATTCGTTTTGGATATTAGGTAAAATAATTACTACTGACCACATACCAGCAGTTCCGATCACGCTCATAGCAAAAATAATAGCAAGTCTAAACCAAGCCTGTTGGCTATCTTGTTCTACTAGATTATTTTGCATTAAGAGTTGCTCTTCATATTTATTTAATTAACATATTTATAGTTGGATTTAAATATCTAACAAGATCATGTCTTAATAATCCAGAGGTGCTTGTAATGTTATTATCAGAGGAACAAATACAATTTTATAATGATCAAGGTTATTTATTGGTCGAGGACGTAATAACTGAAAGTCAGCACAAAAAAATGTTAAATTTAATTGAAGGTTTTTTTGAAAATTCAAAAAAAATTACGGAAAATGACAATGTTTTCGATTTAGAAGAAGGACATTCTTTTAATAACCCAAGGCTAAAAAGAGTGAAACAGCCTCATCAACATACTCCATTTTTTTGGGATATAATTAAAGAATCTAAGATAGAATCTATTCTTGTTGATCTCTTAGGAAATGACGTTTCCCTAAAAACAAGTAAATTAAACACAAAAGCACCAGGTGGTGGTGCAGCTGTTGAATGGCATCAAGATTGGGCTTTTTATCCACATACAAATGATAAAGTTTTAGCTTTGGGTTTAATGTTAAACGATGTTGAAATTGATAATGGCCCCTTAATGGTTATTCCAGAAAGTCATAAGGGACCAGTCTTAAGTCATAATAATGGTGGTGTTTTTTGTGGAGCAATTAATCCAGATGATAAAAATTTTGACTTGTCAAAAGCAGTTACTTTAACTGGTAAGGCTAGATCAATGACAATCCATCATGCTCGAACTTTACATGGTTCAGCACCTAATAATAGTGATAGAGATAGGATAGTTTTATTTTATGAATGCAACTCTGCAGATGCATGGCCTCTAGTGGGAGTGGGAGCATATTTAAAAAATTTAAATCCTATAGAATTATGTAATCAATTAGAAAGACAAATGGTATGCGGTGAAGTGAGCTATCAACCTGTAATGGAAAACGTTCCAGTTGTACTTCCGCTTCCTCCGGCGCCAGATTATGGCTCTATTTTTACAACACAAAAAACAGGAGGGGCAAAGTCGGTATTTTAGATTTTATAATCGGCAGATTGTCTATCTAGTTTTCTTAATAATGCAGGCCAGGCAAGTCTATCTTTACCTAAATCAAACATTCCAACAGACTGTTCTTGGGTTGTTTTTATTGCTTCTTTAGAGGGTACATTAATACTACCAGCAGCCTGAGCTCTTATTTGTGCAGAACAAGCTCTTTCAAGAAAATATATCCCCATAAAAGCTATCCCGCAAGTTTTACCTACAGATAACGTTCCGTGATTTTTTAAGATAAATAAGTTTTTATCTCCTATATCTTCTATCAATCTTTCTCTTTCACTATGATCCAAAGCAAGTCCTTCATAATCATGATAGGCGATATGAGGATGTATTAACATTGATGTCTGACTAATAGGTAATAAACCATCCTTTTGAATTGAAACAGCAACTCCATCATTTGTATGAAGATGAAGCACGCATTGAGCATCTTCTCGTGCAGAATGAATAGCACTATGTATTGTAAAACCTGCAGGATTTACTTCGTATGGAGTATCTATGACTGCGTTGCCATTAAGATCAATTTTAACTAGGCTAGACGCTGTTATTTCATCAAACATTAAACCGTAGGGATTTATAAGAAAATGATGTTCTGGACCTGGAATTCTTAGAGATACGTGAGTGTATATTAAGTCGTCCCATCCATATAAGGCTATTAGTCTATATGTGGCAGCAAGATCTAGTCGAAGTTGCCATTCTTGATCTGTGATTTGACTTCGAAGCTTGTTTGTATCGATCATATGATTCATTAAAATTTTCCTTTATAAACTTTGTTTAAAATATTAATTCAATTTAAAGTTAGAAACTATAGAAATTTACATTTCTGTGATTTCTATTCTTTTCTTTAATTTTTTGACTGGTTCTCTTTTATATAACTTTATTATCAATATTCCATTTTTTATAATTGCTTCATCAACTTCAATATTTTGTTCTAAACGAAAAGATTGCTTAAATGATTTATTACGAATTCCTTTGTGAATGATATTTTCATGGGAGTTAAATTCTGGTGCTTCAACCTCTAATTTTAGAAAATCATCAAATTGAATTAAAGAAATTTGATTTTCATTTATCCCTGCAAGTGCAACATGAATTTCATACTGATTATCGCCATGCTTCAATACATCAAAGGCTATATTAGAAATAGCAGTATTAGAAGTCTGATTTTCTAGATCGTTAAAAAAATCATCATAACCAACGTAGAATTTAAGAATATTTTTTGGAGAAAGGTTCATGTTATTGATCTATTCTAAAAATTCTTTCACCTTCAATTAATTTAATCTTAGTATTACCTTTAACTTCGTTGAGTTCATCAGCCATTATTTTCATGACTTTAGTTGCATCTGCTTTGTTTTTAAAAGATGAAACAACAAAACCTGTAGTCTCAGAAATTCTATAAACCTCACAACTTAGTTGACCGTTTTTAATATTCCTTGGAATCATAACATTCTGAAAAAATGCTATAATCATATCGCAATTAACTTTTGAAGTAGACTGGAACTCAGCAATTCTTGCGTACATTTTTTACTCCTTGTTAATTAGATATTTAAAATGTAATTTTATATTATTAATTCTAACTAAAGAAAAGTAACAATATGAAGATTTTTTATTTTTTGTTTTTAATTATTTTTTCTTTTAAGGCCTATGCGCATGAATGCGTTCTTCAGGGAACTTCTGCTAAGGACATTACAATTTACAATGCATGTAAGTCTGATTTAAAAAAAAATGATCATTCAAACAAAGCTTTAAATAACGCGTTGATAAAAAATAAAATTAAAAAATTAAAAGAAGAAAACAAAATGCTTAAAAATCAATTATTAGAAATTAAGCTTAGGCTAAACACACTAATAAAAAATATTGAAACTTATGATAACTAAGATAGGAAGTGGTTTAAATTGAAAAAGGCTCTTGTTGTAGGTGTTGGGCCATTAAATGGTCTAGGTGCACAATTATGTAAAAAAATTGCCCAGAATAATTTTGAGGTATTTGTAGCTGGAAGAACTGAAGCTTCAATTAACGAAGTTGTAAAAAGCATTCATGAAGAAGGAAACAAAGCCAAGTCAATTATAGTTGACGTTACCGACGAAAATCAAACTAAAAAGATGGTTGAAGAGGTAGGTTCTGGTTTGGATTTTGCCATTTACAATGTTGGAAATAACACTCCTGGAAAAATTATAGACATTGAACCTAGTTACTTTAGAGAAAGCTGGGAGTCTGGCTGTTTTGGTGCATTTTTATTTGCTCGTGAAGTTATTAAAGTTTTTTTAAGAGACAAAACTTCTGGAACACTTTTATTCACTGGAGCAAGTGCTTCTCTAAGAGGAAAAGCTAATTTTGGTGCATTTAACTCAGCAAAAGGTGCCTTAAGAAATTTCGCTCAAGCAATTGCAAAGGAATATGCTGATAATTCTATTCATGTTGGCCATGTTATAGTTGATGGAGGTCTAGCTGGTGATAGGATAAAAAACAGAGTGCCTGACTTTAATAAAAGAGTTCAAGAAGGTAAATTGATAGATATAGAAAGTGTTACTGAGGCTTATATGTTTCTTTATAATCAGAACAAACATGCTTGGACTTTTGAACTTGATGTAAGAACTTTTAGAGAAAATTGGTAACTGAGGAGGAGAATTATATTATGAAGCTTTTTGACTTAAGCGGCAAAGTTGCTCTTGTAACTGGAGGGAATGGAGGTATTGGTCTTGCTATGGCAAAAGCTATTGGTGAGGCAGGAGCAAGTGTTGTTATAGCAGGAAGAAATGACGATAAAAATAAAAAGTCAGTTGAATTGCTTAAGAGCTTAAATATTGAATGTATATCACATATCGTAGATGTAACCGATGAGAATTCATGCAATTCACTAATTGATAACGCTGTTAATGATTATGGGAAATTAAATATTCTAGTCAATAATGCTGGTACAAATATTAGAAAAAGACCAGAAGAGTATGAATTAGAAGAATGGAAATCAATTATTGATACTAATTTAATAAGTATGTTTACTTGTTCAAAAAGAGCATTTTTACATTTTAAAAATGTTGGTGGAGGAAAAATTATTAATATTGGTTCTATGCACTCATTGTTTGGAGCACCGCTTGGAAGCGCATATTCTGCGAGTAAAGGGGGGGTGGTACAATTAACAAAAAGTTTTGCAAACACATGGGCTAAAGACAATATCCAAGTAAATGCAGTTTTACCAGGCTATATAGATACTACTTTGACACGCCAAGCAAGAGTTGACATTCCTGAACTTCAAAAAAGAGTTGAAGAAAGAACCCCAGTCGGTCGTTGGGGAGATCCAGATGATTTGGGTGGAACAGCCGTATTTTTATCAAGTAATGCTTCTAATTATGTCACAGGCACTGCAATTCCTGTCGATGGCGGTTATTCAATAAATGGGTAAATTAAAATAGAAGGAAGGTAATATGGAAAATATTTTTAAAGGTTGTATGCCAGCTCTAATGACACCATGCAATGAAGATCTCTCTCCAAATTTTGATTTGCTCGTGCAAAAAGCTGAAGAGCTTATAAACTTTGGTATGTCTGCTGTTATATATTGTGGATCTATGGGAGACTGGCCTCTTTTGTCAGATGAGGAAAGACAAGAAGGAGTTGCCAGGTTAGTTAAAGCACGAATCCCTACTGTGGTAGGTACTGGAGCTATCAACACAAAAAAAGCGACAGATCATGCAAGTCATGCTCAAAAAGTTGGCGCTTTAGGGTTAATGGTCATACCTAGAGTTTTGTCCAGAGGACCTTCCTTATCTGCTCAGCGATCACATTTTGCTTCAATTTTAAATGCTGCCCCTAATCTTCCTGCAGTTATTTATAATAGCCATTACTATGGTTTTTCAACTAGAGCAGATTTATTCTTTGATCTTAAAAAAGAATTTACTAATTTAGTAGGATTTAAAGAATTTGGAGGAGCAAAAGACTTAACCTATGCAGCTGAACATATCACTTCACAGGATAAAAAAACTTCTCTAATGATTGGGGTTGATACTACAGTTTTTCACGGTTATGTAAATTGTGGTGCAGTTGGAGCCATTACTGGAGTTGGAAACGCTTTTCCAAAAGAAGTTTTACATTTAATTGATCTTTGTAAAAAAGCTGCTAATGGAGATTCATTAGCAAGACAAAAGGCGAAAGAACTTGATGAAGCTCTATCTGTATTATCATCTTTTGATGAAGGACCTGACCTTGTTTTATATTACAAATATTTAATGGTGCTGAATGGAGAAGACGCCTACAGATTGCATTTTAATCCAACTGACAAACTTACTGATAGTCAAAAAGGTTTTGCAAAATCACAATATGATTTATTCAAAAGTTGGTACAAAAACTGGAATAATTAAGTTTAAAACTAATTAAAGTTTTAATCTTCACTTATATTTTCTGATAAGTCATTATTGTCAGGATGCTTGTAGGATTTGTTTTTTTTTGAATTAATTAATTTGCAGCCTTCTCTAATTGTCAATCCTATAACAACTCCACCAGCTAATCCAATTAATGTACCTTTTAAAATTCCTAGACCAAACAATTTAAATTCCTAAATAATGGTGAACGCGAGAGGATTCGAACCTCTGACCTACTGCTTAGAAGGCAGTTGCTCTATCCAGCTGAGCTACGCGTCCATATAAACAGATATATTTATTATTACTAATAAATAGTTAAGTCAAAAGAATTGTACCAAAAGTTAATTAGTAGTAAAAGATTTTTTGCATACAAGTCATTGGTTTTGGAATTTTATCCAGATTTTCTATACCGAGACCAACACTCAAAACAATCGAAGATAATTTCGAAGTCACCTTATCAAAAGTCCAAGCAAAATCTGTGGTTTTAAAAAAATCTTTATCCTCCCAAATTACATAGGCTCCTTGTTTTTCTGCTATCAGGTTTCCAATATTAATAAATTTACCTCTTACTCTTCGGTAAACTTTTGGATTATCCATGTCTTTAGATCTATCAAAAAGAAATTCAAACTTATATTTATCGTCACTACAATCAAAGCCCGCAGAAGGAAGATAAATTTCGTTTGCCATTATTTTATATGGAAGTATTAGTAAGAATATAATTATTAGAATAACATAATTTTTAAAAATCATTAATAACGGTACTTTCTGATTGAATTTAGTTTATCGTTATTAATAACATAAACAAAATATAATAGAGAATTAATATTATGATCGTTTCAATTGACCATATTGTGATCACTGTTTCTGATATTAACAAATCAATTTATTTTTATTGTAATATTCTTGGAATGGAGATGAACGAATTCTATTCTAAGTCAGATGACACTGTTAGAAAATCATTAAAGTTTGGCAATCAAAAAATTAATTTGCATAAAGCTTCAAACCCTTACAAACCTAATGCTCAAGTTGCTATTCCTGGAACACTCGACATATGCTTTCTCACGGAAAAACCCTTGAGTGAGTGGGTCAATATATTCAATAATAATAAAATAAAAATAGAACTAGGTCCTGTTAATAAAACTGGAGCCAATGGACCTATAGTATCTATTTACATTAGAGATCCAGATAAGAATTTAATAGAAATTTCAAATGAAATTACTAATTAGTCAATTATATTTCCTGAGATAACTCTAATAATTCGCGTGTCCTTTTTACTTTGTAATTCCATTTATCATCAAATTTTTTGATTAACTTTTTTAAGCCTTTAGAGGAAATAGCTTTTTCAGCATCTCTTATATTTTTAAATTTATAAATTGCTAAGTGGAATTTTGTACCGTTTATCCATGCTCTTTTTGCATTTAATGACATCAAAACTTCGTTAGCTTCAGTTAAATGTTCAATTTGATACCAATCGTCAAATTCCTTTTGATTAACAAGACTTGTATCAGATTTAACTATTAAGTATGCTGTCATTATAATTTTATTCAAAATGTATTCTTATATTTTTTAATTATACATATTTCAAAATTAAAAGTTATAAATAAATTATTGACAAACTGTATTTCTATTTTGCTATAGTGTGAATAGAGGTTATTTAATGAACTTTAAAATTTTTGGAAAGCAAGTAAAAGTAGGTGAAGTTTTTTCTAAATACGCAGAAGAAATTTTATTAAAATCAGTTCAAAAATACTTCCCTAATCCAGTCTCGTCGATAATTAGTCTTTCTAAAAAAAATAAATTTTTTTACATCATCATAGTTTTACATATTAATAAGAAAATGGAGTTTACAGCTCAATCAAATGGGATGACAGCGAAGTTGGCGTTTGATGATGCTACAGAAAAATTATCTAAACAATTAAGAAGATATAAAAGAAAAATTAAAAATCATAAAAATAATGAATTAATAAATAAGCCTATTCCATTAAACGCTCAATTTCATATTATTAATGAGACTCCTAAACTTAATAAGAACGAAAACAAACCCATAAATAATGAACCTCTGATATTTGCAGAGTTAGGAACTGAAATTGAAGAATTAACTGTGGCTGAAGCTTTAGAAAAAATGAAATTAGGAAACATACCAGCACTGATGTTTAGAAATAAAAAACATAGTGGCCTTAATATGATTTATAGAAGGCAAGATGATCTAATTGGATGGGTAGATCCAAGAGGAAATAGAAATTCTGCAAAGATTTAACTTAATTTTTTAATTCTTCCAGTCTTCTATCTCTTCCGCACATAAATCTATAATACTCATATTTATAAGTGTTTTTTTTGTAATAATCTTGATGCTCTAATCTTACAGGATAGAATTTAGTTTCCTTTTCAATAGGAACAACAGATGATTTGGGAGCAACAGATAAAATTATATTTTTTTCTTCTTCATCTTTGTAATAAATAGCTGGTGTATATGATCTGCCTCTATCACAAAATTGCCCATTATTATCCTCATAATCAATCGTTTTAAAAACATGAACTACTAAATCTTTAAAAGTAATAACTTTTGGATTATACTCTACCAAGGCAGCTTCCCTATGATCTCCCCATTGCCCTGGAATATACTTTGGATTTTTTGTTGTGCCGGCAGTAAAACCACTTGTTACATCAATGACACCAGGAAGTTTTTCCATATCAGCTTCTGTGCACCAAAAACATCCACCTGAATAAATAAAAGTCTCTGCAAAGGATGGAAAGTAAGATAATATATATATATTAAGAAACATAAAAACTTTGATAATCAATTTTCTCATAATTTTATCCTGTTCTAAAAAAGCTAAGTAGTAATAAACGTTTTAAATTCATCTAATAGGTTGTTTAATTTTGTTATTTACAAAAAATATAAAAGGTATTTTATTTATAATCTCTGCAGTATTGTGTTTTTCAATAATGAACGGTATTACCCGTGAGTTGTCCGAGACATACAATGTTATCACCTTAAATATGTTTAGGTATTGGTTTTTTGCATTAATTTTAATTTTAATAAACACATACAATAAAAAATCAACAGTGTTGATATCTAAAAGCAAAAAGAAATATTTACAAATATTTCGTGGTTCTCTTTTGGCAATACAAATGTGTTTTGCACATTATTGTTTTTTAAAATTAGGTTTGATAGAGACATCAGCTATTTTTGCAGTTGGTCCTCTAATAGTTACCGCTCTTTCAATTATTTTTTTAGATGAAAAAGTAGATTGGCAAAGAATACTCGCAATTATTTTTGGATTTATTGGTATTTTAATTATTCTAAGACCAGGTTTCAGAGGATTTGATCCTTTATCATTTTTAGCTTTAGCATGTGCATTTTCATATGCAACATATCAAATTCTCACTCGTTATGTTTCTAGTCATGATACCCCAACCACTAGTTTTTTTTACACAGGTATAGCAGGTGCTTTTATTTTATCATTTGTTGGCCCTTTTTTCTTTATACAAGTGAAAGATTTTGATTGGTTTTTGATTTTATTAATAGCTATCCTTGGAACTTCTGCTCATTTTTTTATAATTAAAGCTTATCAATTAGCACAAGCTTCTATATTACAGCCCTTTAATTATCTCCAACTCGTTTTTGTGTCTATAATAGGAATGATTTTCTTTAATGAAATTTTAGAAATTCCTGTACTTGTAGGCTCATCAATAGTTGTTTTAGCAGGTCTTTATAGTTTTAGAAGAGATACTGTAAAAGTTTAATCTAGTTTTTTTATTTACATTTATTAATTCTTTTATTTATTCTTTATTTTTTGGAAAGAGAAAAATAATGGAAAAATTTTTACTAAATATAGATGATAAAGAATTAGATGATTTAAAATTTAAAATTTCACAAGGACGAATAATTGATTGGGGTTCTTATCATAAGGACGATGCTGGAATTTCATTTAAAAGGCTTTCATTTATTTTAGATTATTGGAAAAATGATTTTTCATGGAAAAAAGAAGAAAATAAGTTAAATAAATTCCAACAATTTCTTTTCAAAAAAAACGGTTTCACAACTCATTTTTTGCACATAAGATCAGAAAAAAAAAATAAAATACCACTTTTATTAATTCATGGATGGCCAGGTTCATTTTTTGAATTTTTTGACTTGATACCTCTCCTAACAAACGGACATGAAAATAGTTTGGGAAATGACTTAGATTTTGACCTCATAATTCCCTCACTGCCAAACGTAGGTTTTTCTTTTGTTAAAAATCAAACTCCTTTGGATTTAGATGAGATTTCTGATCATTTGTTAAATTTGATGGAAAGTTTAGGTTACGATGAATATTTTATTCAAGGAGGTGATTTAGGTTCTTTTATAGCTTCAATTATGTCAGTTAAGTCACCACAAAAAATAAGAGGTATTCATTTAAATATGCTTCCTTTACCAAGAGGTTTAGATAAAAAGCCAAATAATGTTAAAGAAAAAAAATATTATGATGAATTAAAGAACTTTTTACATTACGAAGCAGGATACCAATATATTCAAGGGACAAAACCGTTTACTTTGGCCCATGCTTTAAATGCATCTCCAGTTAGTTTATGCGCATATATTAGTGAAAAATTCTTTAGCTGGACTGATAATGAAGGTGATTTATTTAATATTATCAACATTGATACTATGCTAGCAAATATTTCTTTATATTGGTTTTCAGGGTGTATAGGTGCTTCTTTTTGGCCATACTTTGTTCGTCATAGATCTCCATATTGGCCGATTTCTAAGGATAAGCCTATAGAGGTGCCAACTGGATATAGTGAATTCCCAAAAGAAATTTTTTCTCCACCTTTAAGTTTAGCTGAACAATATTATCATAATATCATTTTTTGGCAGTCTCATAAGCATGGCGGTCATTTTGCTGCAATGGAAAATCCTTATGAGTTGGCTTCCGACATTAATAAATTTGTTAAAAAAATTATTTAAGATATTTATTTAATATTTTTAATGTAAGATTATAAATTGTTATAGCAAGGATATATGAAATGAGTTTAGAGTTTTTAACGGATGATCTCTTGATCAAAACTAATAATTTTGATGGACCTGTGATTGTTACAGGTGCAGGTGGGTGTATAGGTAGTTGGATTTTAACTATACTTTATAGATCTGGTATCCCTTGTGTAGGAATTGATTTGTCAGAAAAGAAGGATCGCCTTGAGTTAATTCTTGGTAATAAAACTTCTAAAATTAAATGGGAAGTTTGTGATATAACAAACCTAAAATCTCTAAAAAATATTGTGACTAGTTATAATGCATCTGCCATAATCCACTTAGCAGGTCTCCAAGTTCCTTTTTGTGCTGCTGATCCTGCATTAGGAGCTAGAGTAAATGTTGAAGGCACTATTAATATTCTTGAAACAGCTAAGCAAGCCAACATTAAAAGGACTGTATATGCCTCTTCAGTAGCTGCACTTGGCATGCCTCCCAAAGGTCCATGGAAAGAAACACTTTATGGTGCTTATAAATTAGCTAATGAACACACCGCTTATGTTTATTGGCAAGATTGGCAGGTACCCTCGATAGGGATTAGGCCAAATATAGTTTATGGTTTGGCAAGAGACCAAGGTATGAGTTCTAAAAATACTTTAGCTATACAAGCAGCTGTTCTCAACCAAAGCTATGAAATACCATTTAATGGTAAATATAGTTGGTTGTATGTTGGAGAAGCGGCTCAGGCATTTATAACTTCTGTTAGTAAAGATCTAACTGACGCTAATGTTTTTAACCTTAATGGAAGTTGTGAAACTATCGAAAATGGGTTAAACCTAATAAGACAATTAGATAAAAATACAAATTTAAGTTGTCTTAATCAACCTTTCCCTTTTCCACCAGATTTAGATGATGATCCATTAAGAAAACATATAGGTAATTATCCATCTGTATCTGTAAAAAAAGGAATAGAAGATACATATAAAGCGTTTCAACAACTTAAGTTAGAAGGAAGATGTCCTGCTCTGTCAGAGTAATTGTTTCTATCCAAAAAAGGACATTGAATACATGGCTATATTAAGCACACAAAAAAATAAAAATATTCCTACAACAACTTTCATATTTTATTTGTAGCATAGTATTTTTTATAAATAAAATTTTAGGTAATAAGATGAATGAAAAACTTCAAAAAATGGAAGAAAAAATAGCAATTCTTCAGAATGATTTATCTAGTATGAGCGATGAAATTTATAATCAACAAAAGGAAATTCAAGAGTTAAAATTACAAATCAAATTATTAAAATCTACCATACAAAATAATGACGATACAAATAAAAATAATTTTAGTATTTATAATGAAATTCCACCACATTATTAAGTTTCAACCTAAATTCTTGACTTGTTTAATTGTAAATATCAAATTAATTATATCTTTAAACAATAGGTTTAAATAATGGAAGATCCAGAAGCTTTTTTATATTTAATTGTAGGCATAGTATGTTTGCTACTTTATAGAGTTTTAAAAAAAAGATGGAATATACAAAATAATGATAAGAAAAATTTGTTTAAACTCCTTTTCAAAAATATAGATAATAAAAAATAAAATTATATTAGAAGGAAATTATTATGAATAATAAGGAATATCTTCTAAATCTATTAAATTACAATAGTTGGGCTAATGATGAGTTTTTTAAAGTGATCATCAAGTTGTCATCTGAAGAAATAAATAAGCAACGAAAATCTTTCATGAACAGTATAAGAAATTCTCTTAACCACTTGTTGGTTATTGACAAAGTTTGGTTATCAAATATGAAAAAAGAAAAACATACCTTTGATAATTTACAGACTATTTTATATGAAAATATGGAACAATTATGGAAAGAAAAGAAAACAGAAGAACAATTAATAAAAAACTATGTCGAAAATCTATCTGATAAAGAGTTTGAAGAAATTGTAGAGTGTGAGTTAATAGGTGGCAATAAAGTTTTAATATCTAGATCTATGATAATTACACATCTTGTTATGCATGGAGGTTATCATAGAGGAATTATTGCAGAGATGTTTGGTCAAATACCTTTGCCACCAATAGCTCAGGATATTACTACTTGGGAAAAATCAAAACTTAAATGATAATTTATGAAAGCATATGAGTATGAAAGCTGCTGAAATAATTTGGAATTCTTGGAAAAATGGTAAAAAGATTAATACTCTCCCAATTGAATTAACACCGCACAATAGAACTGAAGCTTATGAAATCCAAGAAACTCTTCAAGCACTCAGTAATTCTGAAATAACTGGTTGGAAGATTGCAGCAACTAGTTTAGACGGGCAAAGACATATTGGAGTAAATGGACCATTAGCTGGAAGAATTTTACAGGATAAAACCTTTAAGCCAAACGATATAGCTGTTTTAGGTAATAACAAAATGGCTGTTGCTGAACCAGAGTTTGCTTTCAAAATTGCGAAAACTCTCGAACCTAAAAATTATTTATATAGTCCTGATGAGGTTATTAGTCTTGTTGAAGATCTTCATCTAGCAATAGAATTACCTGATTCACGTTTTGAAGATTTCTCTAAAGTTGGAGAGTTTAACTTGATTGCAGATAATGCATGCGCTCATCAGTTTGTGATTTCATCGCCTATTAAACATAATTGGCAAACTCTTGATTTTTCAAAGCATAAAGTCAGAATATTTAATGATAACAATCTTTCTCATGATGGTATCGGAGCAAATGTTTTGGGTGATCCAATAATTGCTCTTACGTGGCTGATAAATGAGTTATCTCAAAATAATATTACTCTCCATAATGGTATGATAGTTTCTACTGGCACTTGTGCATTACCTTTGCCAATAGAGCAAGGTAACAAGATCACAGCAGACTTTGGTATATTGGGTTTAATAGATATCAATATAGAATGATAAAGTTAATATTAATAATTTTTATTATATTTATTATTTTGTATTTGTTCAGAAATTATTATTCTAGGATAATATTATTATCTAAAAAACTTTTTAGAAATCCGATCGTTAGATCATTAGCTCTAAGGGGTGTTTGGAGAGTATTAAGGTTACTTATTTTCAAAAGATGACTAATACAATATTTTTTTATAAAAAATTAAAAATTCTGGGTAAATATTTTCAACTATTTTTTTTACCCCTATTTTATTAGGATGAATCATATCACTTTGATTTAAATTTGGATTTAGGACTACATCCTTTAAAAAAAAGGGATATAAATTAGTTTGGTATTTTTGAGCTAATTCCTTATAAATTTTATTAAATTCGTTAACATAACTTGAACCAAGATTGTTTGGGGCTTTCATACCAATTAGCATAGTAGGCATTTTAATTTTTTTTAAATATATCAAAATATTTTCAAGATTTTTAAAAGTTATTTTAGGTTCAATACCTCTTAATGCATCATTTGCACCACTAGAAATCACAACCCCATCAAATTTTTCTTCTAATACCCATTTAAATCTATTATAAAGCCCCGTTGATGTTTCTCCAGAAACGCCACTATTAATAAGGTTAATTTTAAGATTAGATTTATCCAATTTCTTTTGTAATTGATTAACAAAACCGTTTTCTTTTAATAATCCGTAACCTGCAATTAGACTATCACCTAATATTAATATTCTAACGCTTTTTGAATAGGAAGTTTGCATTAGAATTAATAAAAAGAAAAAAATTGTAAAATTTAATTTTATTATATATTTCATAATAGTCAGATAGTAATTTCAGTAAAAAATTTTTCGCCTAAACGATATATTAAATTGTTAAATTATAAATGAGTATTATGAAACAAAATACTATAATTAAATTAGAAAATGTGCATGTAAATCTAAAAAGTAATGTTGAGACCATTAAGGTATTAAAAGGAATAAATCTAAATATTTTGGCTAATAGAAGTATTAGTATTATGGGACATAGTGGTGCTGGCAAATCAACATTAGCTATGACTATCGCTGGACTAGAAAGTGTTACAGAAGGTAAGGTGTTCTACAAAGGTAAGGCAATTCATGATTTGAAAGAAGATGAATTAGCTGATTATAGATCAAAAAATGTAGGGATTATATTCCAATCTTTTAATTTATTACCTTCTATGACAGCCTTAGAAAATGTAAACTTACCTTTAGAGATTTCTAGAGATTTTATAGATGATAAAAAGAGTATCAAATTACTAGAAACTGTTGGTCTGAAAAATAGGGTTAGTCATTACCCTCATGAATTATCTGGAGGAGAGCAACAAAGAGTTGCTATTGCAAGATCCTTAATTTCATCTCCAGAAATTCTAATTGCAGATGAGCCAACTGGAAATTTAGATAAAAAAAATAGTAAAGAAGTTATTGAACTTATTTTTCAACTTCAAAAAAATCATAAATCAACTTTAATATTAGTTACTCATGATAAATCTTTGGCTGATTTGTGTGATGAAACTATTACTCTTGATAATGGCTTAATTATATAAAATGTTAGTCCTGAAAAAACTATTTTTAGAAAATAATTTTTTTTTAAAATTATCAATTAAGGAATTAAGAGGTTCTTTTAACGAATTTAAAATAGTAATAACTTCAATTTTTATTGGAGTTTTTATTATTACTGCCGTTGGGAGTTTATCTCAAAATCTAAAATATCAAATTGATAATAAAAGATCCGAACTTCTTGGTGGTACATACGAGCTATCAACTACTTATCAAGAATTTCCAAGAGACGTTAAAAATTGGTTAGAACAAAATGGTAAAGTTTCTCAGATTGTAGAAATGCGTACAATGCTATCCTCGCTAAAAAGCTTACCTTACAAACGTCGTATAGTAGAATTAAAAGCAGTTGATGAAAATTGGCCCTTAATAGGTGAGATAAGAATTAAAAGTGAAAAAAAAACTTCATCTAGCATAAAAATAAATGAAAATATTGATAAAATATTCATTGATGAAGGACTTAAAAAACAACTAAATATTTCTATCGGTGACATAGTAAAGTTAGGAAATATTAAAGTTAAAGTAGAAGGAATAATTATAAAAGAACCAGATAGAATGTTTTCTTTTGCAACATTTGGTTCCAGAGTGCTTGTATCTTCTCAAACTTTAAAAAATACAGGTTTGATGGTCCCTGGCTCTCTCGTGAAATATAAATTAAAATTTATCCCAAACGATAAAAGATTAGAGTTATCTTTTTTAAATAAGTTAATAGATGGAACGAATGTATCTTTAAAAAACATTCAAAATAGCACAAATAATTTTAATACTTTTATAGAAAGAACAACATTATTTATATCTCTAGTTGGCCTCATAACTTTATTAATTTCTGGTGTTGGAATTTCGAATGGAGTAAAGGGATATTTAATAAAGAAGATAAAGAATATAGCTATTTTAAAATCTTTAGGAGCAAAAAACACTCAAGTTTTCAAAATTTATCTTTTCCAAATGCTATTTATTTTTTTAATGGGGATAATACCTGCATTAATTTTTGGAATATCCATTCCTTTTTTATTTTCTTCTCTAATAGGAGATAAACTATTTTCTTCTTTCCAAGCTAAAATTTTTATGGAACCTATTTTTATAAGTTGTTCATTCGGTTTTGTAGTATGTTTACTATTTACAATCATTCCTTTGTCTAAAACTTATGAAATCAAACCGATACACTTAATAAGAATATCTCGAGATAAAATTTATAATGAATATTCTAATAAAATAAAAATATTTATAATTTTTTTAATTTGTTGTTTATGTTTTTTAACTATTAATTTAACTAGTGATATAAAGTTAGCTTTTTATATATTTGTTTCTCTATTTATTTCCTTAATTATGTTAACACTGTCTACTAATTTATTTTTTATGATTTTAAAAAAAATCAGTTTTAAAGTTGGCACAATAAAAGAAACTATTAGGAAGTCTATTGTCGATAGAAATACATTTTCAAAATCTATAGTAATTTCATTTAGTATAGGATTGTCGCTTTTGATTACATTAAATATCGTTCAGGAAAGTTTAGATAGGAAAATTTATAATACTATTAATCAAGAAGCTCCAGATCATTTTTTTATAGACATTCAACCAAGTCAAATTGAAGATATAAAAAAAATAGCTATTAATTCAATTGGTACTAATAATCTCAATGCTCAGCCAATGCTACGAGGACGCATTACCAAATTAAATAATGTAAATGTTGAAAATTTAAAAGTTGATAAAGAAGTACAATGGGTTCTTAGAAGAGATAGGGCATTTACCTGGGGAAATACAAAGCCAAAAAATAATAAATTGATTAGTGGTGAGTGGTGGAGCTCAGACTATAATGGTCCGCTTCTAGTTTCTATTGGTGATAAAATCGCTAAAGGATTAAATTTGAAGATTGGAGATAAAATTGAATTTAATATTTTAGGAAGAAATTTTGTAGCTAAAATTCATAACACAAGAGAAATTATATGGGAAAATATGGGTATAAATTTTATATTTTTCTTAAGTGACAGTAAAATAAAAAATGCACCTCACACTTGGATTGCAACGAGTAAAAATCAAAACAAAGTTATGAGTGCGGATTTTGTAGAAAAAGTTGTATCTAAATTTTCAAACATTTCATCCATATCAGTAGAAGAAAGTTATAAAGCTATTAGATCTTTATTAAAATTTCTAATTATTATTATCAATACAATTGCTTTTGTTACTCTAATATCAGGTATAATAGTTTTGAATAGTATTTTAGATGTAAGTAAAAAAGATAAATTATATGAGGTGGCAGTCTTCAAAATTCTTGGTGCTAATCCAAAAAAAATTATTTCTTTGTGGTTTTGTGAGTATATGACTATAGGGTTTATATCTTCATTAATTTCTATTTTAATAGGTTGTTCAGTGAGTTATATTTTACTTAATTATTTATTTAATATTGAATTTTATCTGAACTATATAACTTTAATTTTGTTCTCTCTAATTTTACCTATTTTTATTACAATTTTTAGCCTGTTAAAAATGTTAAATTTATTTTATTCTAAGCCGCTTAAAGTGCTTAGAGCGCATTATTGATTTTTACTTTATTCAATTACTCTAGATATATTTTTAAAGCTTTACTAGAAAGAGGATTAAATGCAGTTTAAAAAATTAGGAAACTCTGATCTTGAAGTTTCATCATATTGTCTTGGTACAATGACATTTGGCGAGGCAACTTCAGAAAAAGATGGGCATGAGCAAATTGATATATCCATAGATGCAGGCATTAATTTTTTTGATACTGCTGAAATGTATCCAACATGTCCTTTAAAAGCTGAAACAACTGGTGATACAGAAACGATTTTTGGTAATTGGATTGACAATAATAGATCTAAAAGATCCGAAATAGTATTGGCTACAAAGATATCAGGCATTGGTTACAATGCTGTTAGAAATGGAGAAGGAATAAATGGACGCTCAATAAAAATAGCAATTGAAGGAAGTTTAGAAAGACTTAAAACTGATTATGTAGACTTATATCAATTACATTGGCCAAATAGAGGATCATATCATTTTAGGCAAAATTGGAATTATGACCCTTCAAATCAAGATAGTAAAAAAACTAAAGAAAATATTTTAGAAGTTTTAGAATCTTTGTCAGAAATTCATAAAGAAGGAAAAATAAGATATATTGGATTGTCTAATGAGACCTGTTGGGGAACGATGCAATTTATTAATTACTTAAAAGATTTTCCAAATCTTAAATTAGTGTCTACCCAAAATGAATATAGTTTACTTTGTAGATTATATGATCTTGATTTGGCAGAAATGTCACATCACGAAAAAATTAGTTTATTAGCTTATTCGCCTTTGGCAGGTGGCTTCTTAACTGGCAAATACTTGGATGGAAAGGTTCCAAAAAATTCAAGACTTTCGAGAGTGTCAAGTTTGTTTGGAAGAATAAATGATAATTCAACAATAGCTGTTAGAGAATACGTATCTCTTGCAAGAAAATTTAATATTGAACCAGTTCATATGGCTCTTGCATTCTGTAACCAACGTTCATTTATGGGATCTGTGATTTTTGGAGCAACTGAAAAATTACAATTAACTAAAATAATAAATGGTTTAGATGTTGTTTTGTCAGATGAATTGATAACAGAAATTAATAAGCTATATAAAAAATTTCCAATAACTTTCTAATAGTTTTTTAAAATTTTGTTGAACTTATCTAACTTAAGGTTTTGCCAATTTCTTCAAATACTTCAAACATTAATTCTTCAGTCTTGATGTTTATAGGGTCTGCAGCAGAGGACATTCTTATAATAGTTAATTCTTTATTTGGATTTATCCAAATATTTTGTCCATGTATTCCTATTCCACAAAACTCATTATCATTAAAGCCTGTTTGGTACCATTTTGATCTATAGTTACCATTTGGAAACCTTTCTAAATTATCTTGATTAAGGTAGCATTTATTATTTTTGTGACTTTGAATATCTTCTATCCACGAAGATGGGATTATTTCATCATTATTCTTTTTACCGTAGCAACGAACTAACTCAGAAATTATCAATAAATCGTATGGAGATATGCTTATTCCTCCAGCTGCCCTTGAAGCTCCCCATTTATCAACTGTAACGTATGATTGATGAATAGTACCAGCTGGTTCAAATAATAATTCAGACATAATTTTAGAATATTTTTTTCCAGAAGCTCGTTCTATTATCCAACCTAATAAATCACTATGAGGTGAACAGTAGTGATATTTTCTTCCATGTTCTAAATCTGATGTTGGTAATTTTGAAAGAAAATCATGTAAACCTAAAAAATTTAATTCTGTAGTTTGTTTAGGAATATCCCAGCCTGTTGAAGCTCTGTAATCTTTAAAAATTTGTGCATTGCCAGCATAATCTTCAACAAATTTTGAAGCAACATTCATATCCAAAACATTTCTTACTGTGGCGTGTTCGTATGCACTTCCTCTAGTTTCTTCAATTAATTTAGAAACAGGACTGTCTAGATTTATAACTTTTTTACTTACTAGTATGCCTACTAATAAAGAGGTAATAGACTTTGAGAGTGAAAAGATAATGTGAGGGGTGTTTTCTTTTGTAAAATTGTCAAAGAATTCATATTTAAGTATTCCTTTATGCATAACTAAAAAAGCATCTGTGTCACATTTTTCTAAAACACTTAGTAGGTTTGATCTCATTCCTTTGTGATTTATAGTTAAACTATTTAGATCAACTAAGTTTTTTTTAAAATTAACTTTTTTGTTTCTATTTTCTGAAATAATAGCTGTTGGTATTAAGTCTCTTACATTTGAAAAAGACCATTTACAATAAGGATATTTCCTCCAGTTCTCTAGCGAAACTTGATATTTTTGAGGTGGAGGGCTTCCTTGCATTATTTTATTAACTTCATAGTCTTGCATATTGTACCTCACATATAAAAAAGGAAATCTAAAATTAATATAATTGACAAAATATTATTTTAACAATACCCACTTATTTATTTAAATTGATAGAGTAAAAAATGCAATTAAACTTAAATGACATTATAAATGTTCATAAAAAAATATCTGATAATGTGAAATGGACAGAGACTAGTTTTTCAAACTCTATTTCAGAAAAACTAGGCGTAGATATTTATTTTAAATTTGAGAATAGACAATTTACTGGTGCTTTTAAAGTTAGAGGGTCATACGCAAAGCTACTTTCTTTTTCTGAATCCGAAAAAAGGTCTGGGGTAGTTGCTATGTCTGCAGGTAATCATGCTCAAGGTTTAGCTTTTATATCAAAAAAAATGAATATTAAATCCAATATTGTTATGCCTGAAGGTACACCTTTTACAAAAATAAGAAGAACTAAAAATTTTGGCGGAAACGTTATAATTAAAGGATCAAATTTAGATGCCTCTTATAACCATGTTCAGAGACTTATTGAAGATAAAGGTTTCATAGAAGTTCATCCTTATAATGATATAAATGTTATATCAGGACAAGGAACTATATCTTATGAAATGTTATCAGATTGCAATGAAATTGATACATTACTTATACCAGTTGGTGGTGGCGGTTTGATAGCAGGTTGTGCATTGGCAGCAAAATCAATGAATAAAAATATTAAAGTTATTGGTGTCGAGTCTGATTTGTATCCATCCCTTACAAATAAAATGTTTAATAAAAATATGAAGTGCAAGGGTTCTACACTTGCAGAAGGTATAGCTGTGTCAGAAGTAGGTAATGTTCCATTTTCAATTATCAAAGAGTTAGTTGATGATGTTATAACAGTAACGGATAAATCAATAGAAAGAGCAATTGCAATGCTAGCCGAGCATGAAAAAACTGTAGTAGAAGGTGCTGGTGCAGTCGGATTGGCTGCAATATTACAAAATAATCAAAAATTCATTGGAAAAAAAATAGGTATAGTAATTTGTGGTGGCAATATTGACTCTAAAGTTTTGTCTTCAATTTTAATGAGAGACTTAGTTAGGTCTGGGCAAGTTACCACTCTTACTATCACAATGCCTGATAAGCCAGGTCAACTTCAAATCATATCCAAAATTTGTGCTAATAATGGTGCCAATGTACTTCAAGTTGAGCATAGTAGATTTGCAATGGACTTGTCTGCTAGTTTAGCAAAATTAAACATTACAGTAGAAACTCAAAATACTGACCATTTAAATAAAATTATAAATGAAATTGAAAGACATGAATTGCCTGTAAATATTGAAGGTTTGATATAGATTTTAATTAACTTTTTTTAATCTAAAACTGACTATTTCATTTGAAGAACCAATTCTTAATCTTGGTCCCCAACAACCAGATCCCGATGAAACATAAAGATTAGAAAAGTTATTTTTATACAAACCATAAATATATTTAAATTTCAACTTTACTACAAAGTTAAAAGGAAATATTTGTCCATTATGGGTATGTCCTGATAGCATTAAATCAATTTTATCCTTTAAACTATCCCAAATGTCAGGCTTGTGAGATATAACTATGTTAAATAATTTATCTTTTTTTAAATTATTTACATATGAAATTTTATTAATCGGTAATTCTAAATCGTCAATTCCAATCAAATTTATTTTACCAATTTTTTGATTTTTGTTTTTTAATACTTGAATATTATATTTTGTTAGTTCTTTAATTTTATCTTTATAACCTCTCAAATAATATTCATGGTTACCATTAACAAAATATATTTTCTTTTTAATAAGATTAAATAATTTTAAGTTTTCTAATTTAAATGAACTTGAATCAATTAAATCGCCTCCAATTAAAATAAAATCATATTTAATATTTTCGATACTTTTAAATATTTTTTGAATATGTTTTGGGCTATTTGTCCCTAAATGAGCGTCACTAAAAAAAATGATGTTATAATCTTTATCTATTTTGGAAGTGTCTATAGTTATATTTCTAATTGATATACTTTTTGCTTTGAATATCCCGTATAACGTTATGATTATGATTAAAATTAGTGAACTTATACCGATTGAAGTTTCTTCGAAGTATCCAAAATAGTTTATTGTAATACTTACAATAACTACGATAAAGCTAATGAAACCAATCCCTAAACCTTCATATACAAAAAGTTTAAGTGGTTTGAAGGTTGTATATGATTTTAAATAATAAATAATTAACAAATAGAAAAAAATTGTGTTTATAACTGAAATTATTAAAGAAGTTTCTTCTTTGAATATATATTTGTTCAAAATTTCAAAAGGAAATATATAAAGAAAATAAGTAACAATTATTAGAGTTATTAAGAAAATATACTTAGATATAACGTTTTTCATATTAAGATATTTTTAATTTAGCAAATGTAGAAAGAGCTTTTGCTCTAGAAATTTTAATATCTACAATAGGTTTTGGATACGTTTCTCCGAGTTTAATATTAGATTCTTTTAGAACCTCGTTAGGAGCATCCCATGGATTAAATAAAAATTTATTTGGAAGCATGCTAATTTCTGGAATATATCTTCTTGTATAATCTCCATTAGGGTCAAATCTTAAGCCTTGTGTTATAGGATTAAAAATCCTAAAATATGGGGCAGCATCTGCACCACAGCCTGCAATCCACTGCCAACCAGCACTATTACTTGCTAAATCAGCATCTACCAGACAATCCCAAAACCATTTTTCCCCCTCATGCCAATGTAACAAAAGGTTTTTTACTAAGAATGACCCAACTATCATTCTTAACCTATTATGCATATAGCCGGTTGACCAAAGTTCTCTCATTCCAGCATCTATTATTGGGTATCCTGTTAGTCCTGATTTCCATGCTTTCAGAAATAATGAATTATTGTCCCAAGAAAAGTTATCGAATTTCTTCTGTAAATTTTTCCTTGGCAAATCTGGAAAATAAAAAAGAAGATAATAAGAAAACTCGCGCCATCCCATTTCTGACAAAAATGTATCAGTATCTTCAAAATTATTTATCTCCAAATGTTGTAAGTTCGAAATTTTATGCCAAATTGTGTTAGGTGAAATCTCTCCCCAATGTAAATGGGGCGAAAGTCTAGATACATTTTTTTTATTTGGAAAATTCCGACCTTCTTTATATCCATTTAGTTCAAAACTAATAAATTCTTCTAATCTTTGTTCAGCTGCCTTTTCGCCAACATTCCATTTTTTTATTATTTTATTTTTCCAATTATGAGTTGGCAATAAATTTAAACTTTCAATATCTAAGCTTTTAATTTTTTGAAATTCATAATATTGAATTTTTTGAGGAGCCTTTGTTGGAATTCGAGGTCCTACGGCATTTAAACATCCCCTTCTATAATAAGGAGTAAAAACACGATAAGGTGTTCCATCATTTTTTAAAACCTCCCAAGGTTCCCACAAAAGTGATCCATTAAAGCTATTTGTTTCAATCCCCTTCAAATTTAAGGTTTCTTTAATTTTTTTATCCCTTTGAATACACCAAGGTTCATAAACTCTATTCCAATATACTTTATAGATTTTCTCTGTTTCACAAATTTCAGAAATGACTTGAAGTGGATCAGCATTAAAAAAATGAAGTTTATTTTTAAATTGTTTATTTAATTTTTCTAATGAATGGTGCAACCAAATCCTGCTAGCGCCGCCTAATTTATGTTCACCTGAATTTATATCATCTAATATGTAAATAGGGACTATGGCGCCGTTATTGACTGCTGCTTTTAGAGCAGGATTATCATATAATCTAAGATCTTGTCTTATCCAGTAAATGCTTACGTTTTTATCCAATTTTATCTCTTTTACTAAATTTATAAATTACCCAGTCTGAAAATTACTAAATTAAATATAATAAATACAATTTGAAAGTTTATGCTTGTTTGATGGTATCTTAAATCATAACTTGTTATTATGGAAATTGTAAATGTCATATAAAAAACCCTATGAAGGTTTAAAAGTTATAGATTTTTCTCAGGGCGTTGCTGGTCCATATTGTGGGATGCTATTAGCTCAACAGGGTGCAGAGGTTATTAAAGTTGAACCAATGGATGGAGATTGGGCTAGAAACTTAGGCCAAGAATATGGAGAACATTCAGCATTTTCTGTTGCAGCAAATCTAGGAAAAAAAAGTATTGTTATTGACTTAAAAAATCAAAAAAGCTTACAAATCATAGATAAAATAATTAAGGATGTTGATGTTTTCATAGAAGGATTTAGGCCTGGGGTGATTGACAAATTAGGCTTAGGATATGAGAGACTAAAAAAAAATAACCCAAAATTAATTTATTTATCAATTTCTGGTTTTGGTCAGAAAGGTCCTATGAGCAAAAAACCTGCAATGGATCCTGTTATCCAAGCTTTTACAGGTTTTATGTCTGAAAATAAAGGTCCTGATGATATCCCCCACAGAACACCAGTAATAATGTTTGATATGGCCACAGCCTTGTACGCTATGCAAATTATTTCTGCAACCATATTTGCTAGAATAAGTGAAAAATTTGGAAAAAAAATAGAAATAAGTTTAATGGAGTCAGCTGCAGCCTTTCAATCTATTAGATTAATGAGTGGCTATATGGAAGGACCATATAAGCATGCATCTTCACCTTCAGGAACTTTCAAAACCAAAGATGGTTGGATACAATTAATAGTTGTTAAAAACCATGAGTTTAATAAGTTTTGTGATGCAGTAGGTTGGAACAAGTTTAAAGATGATCCACGTTTTTTTTCTAATACTAAAAGGAGAGAGCATGAAAATTTTTTAACTAAAGAAGTGCAGAAACTATTTGTTAACAAACCAACGGATTATTGGAAAAATTTACTTGACCAATACCAAGTCCAAAACGAAAAAGTACAATCATATAAAGAGCTTGTCGAAAGCAATCAAAGTAAAGAACTTAATTTGATATCTTGGTTAGACCAACCAACGACTGGAAGATTATGGCCAATTCCAAACATACCAGGACTTTCTAAATTAATTGAGAACGATAGTAACAGCTCAGCTCCAAGTTTGGGACAACATACTAAAGAAATATTACTCAGTCAAGGATACACTAACGAAGAAATATTAAATTTAAAGATACAAAAAATTATAGCTTAATCTATAAAATCCCAGTAATTGTAAAAAGTAAAGGAATGAATATTAATATAGCTAATATTACTTCCCCTTTTAAATTTTCTGTAAATGTATACTGATCTTTACTCATATTTATTCCTCCTAAATAAACCATATTAATTTTTAAATAGAATTCAAGTATTTTTAATCCTATAAATAAGAATATTTGGAATAAAGGAAATTATTTTGACTTTTATTTTTGGAATAATATTAGCTGCACTAGTATTTTTTTTCTTTGACTACATTCAGGCTTTTCTTGTTTCTACAGGCCTCAGAGATCAGTTGGTAATATGGTTGCAGTCTTGGTAATAATTATAAGTGATTTTTAGAGATACGTTTTTTATATTTGAATTAAAAAGACGATAAACATATTATAAAATTTTAAATTATCGGAAATTGAAATGAGTAATAATTTTGACTACATAATAGTAGGGGCAGGTTCTTCTGGCTGTGTTTTGGCTAATAGACTTAGTGCTAATCCTAAAAATTCTGTTTGCTTGCTTGAAGCTGGACCTCCAGACTGGAACCCTTTCATTCATATACCGGCTGGTTTTATCAAAACATTAACTAACCCAAGTGTTAACTGGCTTTTTAAATCTGAGCCTAGTTGGGGTACAGCAGGGAGAGTTATTGATATTCCAAGAGGTAAAACACTTGGTGGATCAAGCTCTATTAATGGAATGGTTTTTAATAGAGGGCAAAATTTGGATTTTGATGTTTGGGCACAAAAAGGAAATAAAGGTTGGAGCTACTCTGATTTATTACCATATTTTAAGAGATATGAAAATCGTATTGGAGAATATGATGAAAAATATAGGGGTGGCCTTGGAGAGTTGCCAATAACCGATTTAGAGTATCGTGACCCTCTTTGTGAAGCCTTTATAAAAGGTGCAATAGAAGAAGGAATACCTCTTAATAAGGATTATAATGGAGAAACCCAAGAAGGTGTTTCGTACGTGCAAAGAACAACAAAAGGAAGATTCAGGGTAAGTGCAGCCAGAGCTTTTTTAAATCCAGTAAAAAATAGAAAAAATTTAAAAATCATTACTAACGCATTTGTTACAAAAGTTATAGTTGATAATAAAACTGCTACAGGAATAGAGTATTTTAAGGGTGGGAGATCTGGAAAAAAAATTACTTTAATTGCTAATAAAGAGGTTATTCTATCTTCAGGCGTTATTAAATCTCCTCATATTCTTCATCTTTCAGGAATTGGACCAGCTAAACATTTAAATGATTTAGGGATAAAAGTAGTGCATGATTTAAAGGGTGTTGGAATGAATCTAAGAGATCATTTTGCTCCTCGAATGACAGCAAGAGCTAAAAATATTCAAACTATAAATGAAAGAGCAAGGGGACTTAGATTATTAAAAGAAATTGGGAAATATTTCCTAGGCAAACAATCAATTGTCAACTTAAGCCCAACTTTAGTTTATTGTTTTTGGCATTCAGATGAAGCTGTAAGAAATCATGATTTACAAATGACATTTACCCCAGCTTCCTACAAAGAGGGTGTACAATCTACACTTGACACTGAACCAGGATTTACAGTAGCAGCGTGGCAACAAAGACCTGAGTCACTTGGATGGGTAAAAATTAAAAGTGATGATCCTTTTGTCGCCCCAGAAATTCAACCCAACTACCTTGATGCTGAAGAAGATAAAAAGGTGGTTGTTGCTGGTTTGAAATTATCAAGAAGGTTAATGCATTCAAAAGCTTTATCAAAATATTTTGATTATGAAGTTTATCCTGGTTTAGACTATCAATCTGATGATGAACTTTTACAAATAGCCAGAGAAAGGGGTACTACTACATATCATCAAATGGGGACATGCAGAATGGGTCCTAAGAGTGATCCTACAGCAGTAGTTGATAATAATTTAAAAGTTTATGGTATCCAGAATTTAAGAGTTATTGACGCTTCAATCATGCCAACTATGTTATCAGCTAATTTACATTCAGGTGCAACTTTGATAGGTGAAAAGGGCTCATCTCTTGTTTTAGGAGAGGAACCTATGGAAAAAGCAAATTTAAATTATTAATTAAGTAAAACAAGAAACAAATGAGGTACATAAATTGTCAGAACTAGGAGATTATAATCCCCCCAATAAATGGGTGTGGGATAAAGAAAATGGTGGGAAGTTTGCTAACATTAATAGACCTATTTCAGGCTCTACCCATCAAAAAGAATTACCGTTAGGTAAACATCCTTTCCAATTATATTCTCAAGGTACTCCGAATGGAATAAAAATAACTATTATGCTTGAGGAATTATTAGAGTTGGGCATAAAAGACGCTGAGTATGACGCATGGTTAATTAGAATTGGGAAAGGAGAACAGTTTAGTTCAGGATTTGTAGAAATAAATCCAAATTCCAAAATTCCAAGTCTGATAGATAATTCTGGAAACAAATCAATTAAAGTATTTGAATCAGGTTCTATTTTAATTTATTTAGCTGATAAATTTCAATATTTTATCCCAAAATCTTTTGATGATAGAACAGAATGCCTTAATTGGCTGTTTTGGCAAATGGCTAGTGCCCCATATCTTGGTGGTGGATTTGGTCATTTTTATGCATATGCCCCCAAAAAATTTGAATATCCAATTGACCGTTTTTCTATGGAAGTTAAAAGACAACTAGATGTTTTGGATAAACTTCTATCAGATAAAACTTACATTTGTAACGAAGAGTATACAATTGCCGACATTGCAATCTGGTCATGGTATGGAGCTTTGGTTTTAGGGAGATTATATGGAGCAGAAGAGTTTTTAGATGTTAAATCATATAAAAACGTCGTTAAGTGGGCAAAT
>Ga0181598_1000398_pt1 | contig 42664 bp, 44 predicted proteins | sample 041ome_4_FD_153295 | JGI IMG/M metagenome (GOLD analysis project Ga0181598, IMG submission 153295) | Coastal salt marsh microbial communities from the Groves Creek Marsh, Skidaway Island, Georgia - 041404US metaG (spades assembly) | ecosystem: Environmental > Aquatic > Marine > Intertidal zone >... | reverse complement strand
TTTCCTTTTAATCTTTTAATGCGAATATCATTTTCATTCTTTATCAAATGACTAACTACGTTGGATAATCCTGAACGTTTAAATCTTTTTTTAAGGTTCATTAATCTCTTATCACTTACATCAAAAGCATATAACCTTCCTGATCCTGACATTAATGCGGCAATCCCTAGAGTTTTTCCTCCAGCTCCCGCACAGAAATCCGCGACCATGTGGTTACGATTTGCGTCAACTAAGTATGATAATAATTGACTGCCCTCATCCTGGACTTCAATTAACCCATCTTTAAAAATCTTTAAATCCTGAATCTGGGTTCCCCGAGGAAGCCGGATACCGATGGGACTAAAGGGAGTACTCTGAATTTTTTTTTCGTTAAGATTTAGATTACTTTTTAAGTTACTCATAATTACATCGCGATTTTTTTCTTTCATCAGATTGATTCTTAAATCGATATAAGAAGGGGATGCGAGAGATTCTAAAACTTTTTCTAATTGACTTGATTCGTAGGTTTTCTTGAGTTCATCAAAAATCCACTGCGGTAGACTATATTTTATCCATAACTCTTTTATCTTATTTTTTTGTTGTTTCAAATCTTCTTGAGTCAAAGCAAAATCTGGATTTAATTTTTGAATGTCATCATCAGTCATTTCTCCCGACATTGACAAGTCACATAGAATAAATTTTTCAACATCATCGGAATCGAGAATTGTTTGATAGAGAAGTTGATTCCTTATAACCCCAAAGTAGGACTCAGCAACTTGAGATCTTTCATTTAATCCAAGATTTTTATTATTTCGAAAGAAGTAACTAATTATTGAATCAGCAGGTCGTGTTGAAGATGAATACTCCGTTAAAACTTCCTTTGTCTTTTCTAGTAAAAATCTATTCAAAATATCTTTCTAAATCAGGTTTAAAATATTTCCCTTTGTAAGGACTTGGTCAATAATAAGTCCAATCGGAGTGGGTGTGATTAATCGAATGGGGATATGATTTTTTTGAGAAACCCATAGCGTATGAGTTAATGCTTCATCGTTGACCCTGCCCTCATATTTTACAACCTCTATTAATCGATCATTAATCATTATTTTTTCATGACCTTGCATGACATATCTATACTTTTTATAATCATGAGAGTCTAAAATATTGAAATCAATCTGCTTGGGTAAATTCTTTAGTGCATTTAGCTCAAAAAAATAACTTAAAATGTCTTGGGTATTATTTTCGAGTTTATATTCTTTTACTTTGTTTTTGCTTTTAATTTTTATTAAATTATTTTTATAGTCAATTTGAGATGAAATAATTTTATTTTTTTTAAGATTTTTTCTCTCAACTGATTCAGGAATAAAATGATTTTTATTAATGAGTCCTCTGCTGATAATTTGATAATTACCCATTAAAAGAAGAGGTCCCTTGAAATCTGAAGAAGCTGAAATGAGGTAATTATCTTTAGTTCTCTTGTAGTTAACCTCAATTAACCCTAAAGGCTGTTGTTCAAATTTCAAATCATAAATAAGATTAATATCGGGAGGTAATGCATTAGCAAAGAAAGAAAAACTTATTAATAAATTAAATATAAATAACTTGATCTTCATTCAGCTCTCTTTTTTTAATAGACCCAAGCTGAACAGCTTCTTCTCCAAGCTCTTTTAGAATCTGTATAGATTGACCGACAACTTTTTTATCAACAATAATTACAAAACCAATTCCACAATTAAAAGTTCGATACATATCTGATAAATCGAGATTAGCTTTTTCTTGTATCCATCTAAATATCTCAGGGAATTGCCAACTTGCCTGAAGTATTTCAGCTTTGAAATGATTTGGATAGCTTCTTGGTAGGTTATCTGTAAGCCCTCCGCCCGTTATATGCGACATTGCCTTAATGGTTACTTGCGATTTTAAATTTAAAATTGACTTCACATACAGTCTGGTTGGCTTCATCAAATGTTCAGAAATTTTTTCACCATTAATTGTTTCAGTTAAATCAATCTGGTGTGTTTCTATTATTTTTCTAATCAATGAATACCCATTTGAATGAGGTCCAGATGATTTTATTCCTATTAGAGCATCTTCCTCACTGACTTCAGTGCCATCAATAATTTCATCTTTTTCAACGACGCCAACTGCAAAGCCAGCTAAATCGTAATCTCCCTCATGATACATCCCAGGCATTTCAGCCGTTTCACCCCCGGCTAAGGTGCAACCTGAAAGCTCACATCCCTTTGCTATACCCTCTATCACTTCCGCTGCGTGATCGACACTTAATTTTCCACAGGCATAGTAATCAAGAAAAAATAACGGTTCAGCGCCTTGAACTAAAATGTCATTTACACACATTCCAACTAAATCTTGGCCAATTGTTTTGTGCTGATTTAATTCAATTGCTAATTTTAATTTAGTCCCCACGCCATCTGTTCCAGAGACAATCACAGGCTGCTTATACCCCTTGGGTATTTCAAATAAAGAGCCAAATCCACCAATTGATCCTAGTAACTCAGGTCGTGAAGTTTTTTTTGCAAAGGGTTTGATTTTTTCAACTAAACTTTCACCAGCGTCAATATCAACTCCGGAATCCTTGTAATTAATTTTCTTTTTTGATGAGTTTTCTTGAGACAATTGTTTTCCTGGCATATTCGAAAGCGTTTAGTATAATCCAATTTTATCTTATTTTTATTTTGTACGTGTATATTTCATGGATCAATTAATCCTCAATATCAGACCTCCAGAGCAAAAAACATTTGAGAATTATGTTTTTGGAAAAAATGCTGAGATTGTCTCTACTTTAAAAGATTTTGATTCAAAGAGTGATGGTTTTCAAATTATTTATCTTTGGGGGGTTGAGGGATCTGGTAAAAGTCATCTCCTCTCGGCACTCAAAAATCCCCTGATCGTAAAAGTAGAAGATATCCAAGAGTTGAGCGATCAACAGCAGAATGATCTCTTTAATTTAATCAATGAAATCAAAGCTAGCGATAAAAAAATTATTATTACTGGGAATCAATCACCTGACGAAATTAAGAATATGCGTGAAGATCTTTTAAGTCGACTCAAATGGGGATTGGTCATGCACATTAAGCCAATGGCCGATGAGGATAAATTCAAGGTTATTATGAATCAATCACAAGAGCGAGGATTTCATATTGAAGAAAAAGTGATCCAATATTGCTTGCGTCACCTGCGCCGAGACCTTCACACCCTTATCAACACACTGCATGCTCTGGATGAGTGGTCATTAAAAACAAAACGTCCCATTACAATAAACCTTCTCAAGGAACTCTTAGATAAAAAAATTATTTAATTACGAATTAAATAGTCAAATGCACCCAAAGCTGCTTTTGATCCCTCACCCATGGCAATAATAATCTGCTTATAGGGAACGGTCGTTACGTCACCTGCCGCAAAAATTCCTGGAACCGATGTTTCACCATGATCATTGACCTCAATTTCTCCATACTTGCTTAACTTTAGATCATCTTTTAGCCAATCGGTATTTGGAATTAATCCGATCTGAATAAAAACTCCCTCCAGTGCAAGTTCTTGTGTTTCTTGAGTTTCTCTGTTCATAAATTTGATGGCTTTAACTTGACTATCCCCAATAATTTCTTTGGTCTCTGTGTTTAAAATAACGTCAACATTCTGCAATGAAAATAAGCGATCTTGTAGAACTTTGTCAGCTTTTAAATTAGGCATAAACTCAAATAAGGTCACGTGTCCTACTATACCAGCCAGATCTATAGCGGCTTCAACTCCGGAGTTACCTCCACCAATCACGGCAACATGCTTACCTTTAAAAAGTGGGCCATCACAATGGGGGCAGTACGCAACCCCCTTCCCTTTAAATTCTAATTCACCCGGTATTCCCAATTCTTTCCATCTGGCTCCGGTGGATAGAATTAATGTTTTAGATTTTAATTTTGCACCGTTATCAAGTTCTAATTCAAATTTATCTTTTTTATCCTTGGGAATATGAATTTTTTTTGCTCGTTGAAGATTCATAATATCAACATCGTATTCTGTTACATGTTCTTCTAGGGCTTTTACAAGCTTGGGTCCTTCTGTTGCCTTAACTGAAACAAAGTTTTCAATACCCAGTGTGTCCATAACCTGGCCTCCAAAGCGTTCAGCAACAATGCCAGTTTTTATCCCCTTTCGTGCCGCATAAATTGCTGAGGATGCGCCTGCAGGTCCGCCGCCAACAATAAGCACATCAAAATCTTCTTTTTTTGACATTTTTTCAGCAGCAATATCCTGAGACCGGCTGTCAATCTTAGCAACAATCTCCTCAAGCTCCATTCGTCCTTGGCCAAACTCTTTTCCATTTAAAAAGATGGTAGGTACGGACATAATTTTTTTATCTCTTACTTCGTCCTGATAAACATCGCCATCGATCATGGTATGTTTAATTCCAGGATTTAATAAAGACATCACATTTAGCCCCTGAACCACATCGGGACAATTGTGACAACTCAATGAAATGTATGTCTCAAATTCATAAGAACCCTTAATGGATTTAATTTGATCTATTAATTCTTTTTCAATTTTTAATGGATATCCTCCAACTTGGAGAATCGCAAGAATAAAAGACGTAAACTCGTGACCCATAGGAACACCGGCAAACACAATACCTGTTTCATGATCAGGTTGATTTACCTGAAATGAGGGACTTCTGTGTGCTGGATCATTCCCTAATTGAAGGTCAATTTTATCGGTCATCTGATGAACTTCTTTGAGAAGCTCAACCATTTCATTTGACTTAGGTGATTGGTTTTCAAAATATTTAATTTGAATTGGATTTTCAATTTTTGCCATGTAGGCAGATAACTGATTTTTTATATTTTGTTCTAATGCCATTTTTATCCTATATTAAAAATTGAAAAAGGGACTTAGTTGTGCACTAAATCCCTTAAATAAATTAAATCTTTCCAACAAGATCAAGCGATGGTTCAAGGGTTTCTGCCCCCGGTTTCCATGAAGCTGGACATACCTGACCTGGATTGGCAGCAATATGCTGAGCAGCCTGAACTTTTCTTACAAGATCAGCAGCAGAACGGCCGATCCCCAAATCATTGATTTCAGCAGTTTTGATCATGCCATCTGGATCAATTATGAAGGTTCCTCTTAATGCCAAGCCTTCTTCTTCAATCATGACATCAAAGTTTCTAGAGATCGTTCCCGTTGGGTCGCCTAGCATCGGGTACTTAATTTTTTTGATTGTTTCTGATGCATCATGCCATGCTTTGTGCGTGAAGTGAGTATCTGTCGATACGCTATATACTTCAACGCCCATTTTTTGTAATTCTTCATAATGATCCGCAACATCGCCAAGCTCAGTTGGGCAAACAAATGTAAAATCAGCAGGGTAAAAGACAAATACATTCCATTTCCCTTTTAATTTTTCTTCTGTAACTTCAACAAACTTTCCGTTATGAAAAGCTTGAGTTTTAAACGGCTTTACTTGTGTGTTTATTAGTGAAGACATTCTATCTCTCCTTAAAATTTAAATTGAGATAGCATTATAGGTATTGAAAAATAATTTGTATAATTAATTGTTATTATATGTTTGATAAGTAAAGTAAATCATATAGTTAATTTATTGTTTTCTTCCCTCTTGGATTAGCAGTTGTTCATTTTGTAACTGTTTTAACCTTGCTTCGACCCTTGATTGTGCATAAAAATCATTGCTCTTCACTTTTTTAGCTAGACCAAATTGAATTATTGCTTCTTTCAAGTTGAATTGATAATAAAAGTATTCACCCATATTTTCATGATATTCCAAATCCTTACCAAGCCCCTTATATGCTTTTGCCATTAATTTGTATAAATTTGGGTCTGATCGATATTTAAAAATATAATTTTGAATATTCTCCTGGGCCTCTTTAAAATTTCCCAATATTAAATTTACTTCTGCTAATCGATAGACAAAAGCTCTATAGAACGGATGTTTAATCAGTAATTTTTCGAGCTCCGCTTTTGCCTCCCCTATTTTTTTATTCTCAATCAATAAGCTGATGTGTAAATTATCAATTAATGGATTAGGTTCATTTTTTAATAATTGATAAATTTTCTCTGCTTCAATAAATTGATTTTCTTTTAAATATGCCAATGCCAGCGCATATTGTTCTCCTTGGAGGTTCACATACGTTTTATTTTCTATATTTTTTTTAAAGACTTTTATCGAACTGCTGTCTGAATATAACGCTCTAATTTTTCCTCTAATAAAGTGAAAATAATTATTATTGTTAATATATCGATAGGGGTAATCTTTTAAACGATTAGAAATATCAGAGATTCGATCTGATGTGATTGGGTGTGTCCTTAAATAAGAAGGGGCGGAATAAGCGAAGCGGCTTCCCTTTTGCAAGGTATTAAAAAAATCTATTGCAGAGCCAACGTTATAACCCGCTTTATATAAAATCTCTATTCCAATCCGATCCGCTTCTTGTTCATGCTCTCGGGTGTAATCTAAAAAATTTTGGACATTCATCGCCTGTGAGGCCATGATTGCTCCACTCGCTGCTTGAGGATTGGATCTTGCTGCAAGCAAACCCAAAGCTAGAAGAAAAATACTTTTATATTTGTCTCGATCCTGTTTTGCCAAAACTCTTTGTAAATGTTTTTGTGTCACGTGGGCAATTTCATGACCAAGCACGCTAGCCACTTCAGATTCATTTGTCGCACTCATAAATAGTCCGGTATGCACTCCGATTAAACCGCCAAGCATTGCAAAAGCATTGATCGAGTCATCTTTAAGAACAAAAAAAGTAAAATCTTTTTGAGGATTATCACTGTGTGAGGCAAGCTTATCCCCTAAAAAATTAAGGTAATCGTTTACTTCCTCGTCTTGAATGACATCAGGGCTTGAATGAACTTGATATAATATTTCGCGAGCAATCATTTTTTCTTGATAGGGAGATATAAATTGATCGCTATATTCACCTAAATCAGGAATATTTATTGCCCATGAAACATGGCTTATTACTAAAAAAAGAATTATGATTTTTTTTAAGATGCTCATTTATGCATTAAATTACAGAGGCTTTTAAAATGCTAACTCATTTAGATAAAAATGGAAACGCAATTATGGTGGACGTCGCCGATAAATCCCTATCAGCTCGAGAGGCAGAGGCTGAAGGTGAAATTAGCATTACCTCAAAAATTTTGGAGGCCATTAAACAACAGACCTTAAAAAAAGGGGATCTGTTTACCGTTGCAAAGATTGCTGCAATCAATGCAGCAAAACAAACCAGCACGTTTATTCCTCTGTGCCATCAAATACCTTTAGATTTTATTGATGTTAAATTTAATGTCGATGAAAAACAATTAAAAATAAAAATAACCACTCAAGTCAAGACGTCATATAAGACAGGAGTTGAAATGGAGGCTTTAATGGCAGTAAATATAGGCCTGATAACTATTTATGATATGTGTAAAGCTTTATCAAAAGAGATGGTCATTAGTAACATTCGCCTATCAAGAAAGACTGGAGGAAAGTCTGGCGATTACGAGTTAATCAGAAAAGATTAACTAATTTCTTAGTCGTTGCCGGCGCCATCGAAATGCCGTATCGAAAATGACCGACATTATAAAAAGTATTAAGATTATCTGAATCTTGCATAATGATCGGGATATTGTCCTTAGACCCAGGTCTGAATCCATACCAATGATTTAAAATTTTATGCTTCTTCAGTTCCGGTAATATATTTTCAGCTTTTTTTCGTAACATCATTAAATCATCAGGTGATAGATCCTCATTAAATCCTACATTCTCAAGCGTACTCCCAGCAATTAATGATCCATTTTGTCTTTGTAATAAATAAAACTTATCTTTATAAATGATATGTTCCAAATTTAATTGTGATGTATTTTCAAACTCGATTAACTGTCCTTTAATAGGGTAAATTTTTCCTGTTAAATGACTGTTCAATGAGGAAGTCCATGCGCCCGCTGTTAAAACGAATTTATCTCCGTCAATCACATTATTTGAATCATCGGTAAATTGTTTTTTTGTATTCAATTTAATATGATGGTTTTCATATACATGAATCCCAAGATATTTCATGTACTTAACCAAACCTAAAATTAATTTTTTTGGATTGATCTGGTACACATCACTAATAAAAATGCCCGTCAAACCCTTATAATCTTTGAGATTATATTCAATTTTTTTCTTTATAAGCCAGTCCTCAAGAGGCTTTAAGTCCTCAATATTTACCAACATACCTGACTTAAAATATTCAATATCAATATCAAAAAGTTCAGAGATGGTTTTATTTAAAAAAGAATAATACGTTTTTGAGTCCTGGATAAAATCATAAACTTTTGCATCGTATAAATGAGGTAAAAGTGGATACATAATCCCCGCACCAGAATTAGTTGATCCGGATCCAATATTATTTTTTTCATAAATGGCTACATCAAATCCGAGCCTTTTAAATTCTATTGCTTGAATACAGCCGACAACTCCTCCGCCAATTATATTAATTTTCATTATTTGCCATTTGCAGAATAATTCTCAAATAATCTTATTTCATCAAAATGTCCAAGCAAGACAATGACATCACCTGGGGCTAATATTAGATCATTTCGAGGCTCAATATCCTCGAGCATATTTGGTCTACGTAAGTGATGAATAGAAACACCAAATTCATCCAGGGGTAATTCTGCTAAAGCCTTACCATTAATAAAGCTTTTATTTTTAATCTCTATTGAGTGAAGCTGATGCTGATTCATTAAGTCTTCTTTTTCATCGGAGACTCCTTTGAAGTAGCCTTTAAAAATCTTATATTTTGATTCTCTAAATTCTCTTATTCTTTTGATCACTCGGGATAAAGGGACGTCAAACATTACCAGTGCATGAGAAGCAAGCATCAAACTGCCCTCTAATACCTCAGGGACAACCTCATCTGCTCCAGATGAGCGGAGTTTTTCAATTCCACTTTCATCCATGGTTCTCACAATAATTGGGATTGTTTTATTATGACTTCGAGTGACCCTTAAAACTTTTTCAGATGCTCGATCATCAGCATAGGTCACAATTAAACCTCGAGCCTCAGCAAGTCCAGCTGCTTTAAGTACCTCAAATCTACTGGCATCTCCATAAACTACACTTTCACCGGCAATTGCAGCATCATTAACTCGACTCATATCAATGTCGATAGCGATATATTTAATTTTCTCTTCTTGGAGAAATCTAGCGAGATACTGACCGCTTCGTCCAAACCCACATAAGATGACATGATCTTTAAATTGCTTACCTAACTCTTCAATCTTGTGGACATTATTTTTGCTATTAACTAAATACGATTTAGATAATTTTCTTGCAATTTTTCCATTCATTTGAATAATAAATGGTGCAATCAGCATTGATAATAAGGCTACAGACAGGACAATCTGTGTAAGGGATGCGTCTAATAATTGCTCTTGTTGCACGAGGGCTAAAATCACAAAGCTAAATTCACCAGCATGAGCAAGAATCACTCCAGTTCTTATTCCAACACCAGGCTCATAACCAAATATTTTTATTAAAAAAGCAATTAAAATAGATTTAAATAAAATCAGACCAATTAATAGAGATATGATGAGAAAAATATTGTCATACAGTATTTGTGTATTTAACATCATGCCAACAGTTATAAAAAATAAACCAAGCAAAATATCTCTAAAGGGTGCAATGTCTGATTCAACTTGGTAGCGATAATGAGTTTCTGAAATAATCATTCCGGCAATAAATGCGCCTAATGCATAAGATAAACCTGATAAGTGGGTTATGTAAGAAAATAGCAAAGTGATCATTAATACATTTAAGACAAATAATTCGCTTGATTTTTGTCTTGCAATTAAGTCAAACCATGCATTCATGACGGGTCTACCTATCCAAAATACGATTGAAAAAAGAATAGCTGCTTTAAAAATCACAATCATAAATGACTGAAACATGTTTAAAGATGAATTTGATAAGGTAGCAATCAGGATTAATACTGGAATAACCGCCAAATCTTGAAATAATAAAATACCGATAGATAGTTTCCCATGGCGAGAATTAAGATCTAATCTTTCCATCAGAATTTTTGATACAACCGCGGTTGATGACATGGTAATTGCTGCTCCCACAACAAACCCATCAATAAAACTTAAACCGATAAACATTGCGATCATTGTTGACAAGACAAGTGTGATTCCTACTTGTGCAAGGCCCACTCCAAATAATATTTTTCTCATTGAGTTGAGTGTTGGAAGGCTAAATTCAAGACCAATGGTAAACATTAAAAAGACGATACCAAATTCGACCAGATGTCGATTTGACTCTGAGTCAATTAAAACAGAAAAGCCACTTGGGCCGAGAATAAGACCTACCAAAAAATAAGCTATCATTGGTGGCAGTTTGGCATTTCTAAGTAGCGCAACTAACCCAACAGAGCAAACTAAAAGAAGTATGATTAATTCTAATGACGTATACATACAATAAATTTATGATTTCAAATTTAATTAACTATAATAGTATTAATTATGAATGATAATAAAAAATTAATCATAGAATCGGCAAAAAAAGTCTTAGAGATTGAGTCTCGAGAAATTCTAAATGCTGAAAAAAATATTGATGAGCATTTTGCAGAATCTGTTTTAAAAGTTCATGAATGTAAAGGCCGTACTATTTTAAGCGGCATGGGAAAATCTGGACATATAGCAAGAAAAATTGCATCCACCCTATCCAGTACCGGTACCCCATCTTTTTTTATGCACCCTGGAGAAGCAAGTCACGGTGATCTTGGAATGATTACAAAAGATGATGTTGTTATTTTCTTATCGAATTCTGGAGAAAGTGATGAAATTTATAACCTTATTCCTGCCATAAAAAGAATTAAAGCAACCATTATTGCGATTACTGGGAATGATAAATCTGAAATTGCTAAATATGCAGACTTTCATATTTCATCCAAAGTTACCTCTGAAGCATGCCCCTTAGGGCTTGCCCCGACTGCAAGCTCAGCACTTATGCTTGCTATTGGCGATGCTCTCGCCATTTCGCTTTTTCAATTAAAAGGTTTTACTACAGAGGACTTTTTAAAAACTCATCCCGGAGGATCTCTAGGTAAAAATAAGCTCCTAAAAACTGAGGATATAATGCGACAGGAATCATCTTTTCCTAATGTTCAGGCAAATACTGTTCTTGTAGATGTAATACAGTTTATTAGTGATAAAAAGGTTGGTTTTGCAGTTGTTTCTGAAAATGAAAAACCTATCGGAATGTTTACAGATGGAGACCTAAGAAGAGCCTTATTAAAAAATGCATCCCTTAAAGATCCAATCAAACTTTGGATGTCATCAAATCCGTTATTTATCAATGAAAATTCATTGGCTATAAATGCCGCTGAAATTATGGAAAAAAATAAAGTATCGAGTCTTATTGTCGTAGATGAAAATTTATTTTTAAGAGGAGTTGTTAATTTTCAAGATTTATTAATTCATAAAGTAATTTAATGTAATGAGCAAATACTCTATTTTTTTTTCCAGCATGACTCTTTTGATCGTTTTTTTTGTGTCTTATTGGCTGAACAATGAAGTCAAAAAAGAGTTAGAGGTCAGTCAAAAAAAAATAACTAATAACCCTGATTATTTTTTAAAAAATTTTACCTCCAGACAAACCAATGAAAAAGGTGAAGTGAATTTTAGTTTAGAGGCAGAATTAATGAATTTTTATTCCTATAATGATGAATCGACGTTAAAAAAACCCAAGTTTGTTAAATATGAAAATGAAAAAAAAGTGTTTGATATGATCTCTAATAGCGGGATTATCTATGATAAAGGTGAAAAAATAAAAATGCTGGGTGGGGTCGAAATGTTAAAACACGAAACAAAAGATAAAAAAATAATGAAGCTGCTTAGTGAGGAAATTATCCTGCTGCCAAATAAGGATGTTTTACTTACAGATAAAAAGGTTAAAATCATTCAAGAACCTAATATTGAAGTCGATGGAATAGGTCTCAATTATAATAAAAAACAAGGCATTATTAAAATAATGAAAGATGTGAAAGTGCAATATGTTAAATAAAATCATATTTTTACTTTTATTTCTTTCATTAAACTGTTATTCCGAAAAAGCCGATAAAGATCAACCCATTATTATTGATTCAGATGAATTACTCATTGATGATTCAAAAAATACCAGCACTTACAGTGGTGATGTCATCCTTCAACAAGGAACCTTAATTATTCGAGGAGATAAGCTAACCATCAGAGAGGATAAACAAGGATTTCAACATTCAACATCGATTGGTAAGCCAACGACTTTTAAACAAAAAATGGAAAATAGTGAAGATTATATTGAAGGCCAAGCCCTAACCATTGAATATGATGGAAATATGGATAAGATTCATTTATACAGTAAAGCGAGGGTAAAAAAAGGGAATGACTTAGTTATTGGTGATTACATTATGTATGATGCAAACTCAGAATTTGCTCAAGCGCTTTCAGGAAATACAACCACCAAAGATGGAAATGAAGTCAAAAAAGGTAGGACAAGAGCAATTATTAGACCAGATAAAAAATAAAGATGACAACACTTCGAATACAAAATATAAAGAAGAGTTATAAAAATAAAGATGTTGTTAAGGATATATCTTTGGAAATCTCTAGCGGTGAAATTATTGGTCTTTTGGGGCCAAATGGTGCTGGAAAAACAACATCTTTTTACATGATCGTTGGTTTAATTCAACCTGAACATGGTTCAATCTATGTTGATACCCTCGATATTACAAAAAAACCCATTCATACAAGATCACAATTAGGCTTAGCTTATCTTCCTCAGGAGCCCTCCATTTTTAGAAAAATGACTGTTGAAGAGAATATTATTTCTATTCTAGAGCTGCGAAAACTATCAAATGAGGATATCAAAACAAAATTGAATCTTCTTCTCAAAGAACTCGGTATTGAACATATAAGAAAAAACACAGCGATATCTTTATCTGGGGGTGAAAGAAGAAGAGTTGAGATTGCCAGGTGTCTAGCGACTAATCCAAAGTTTATTCTTTTAGACGAACCATTTGCTGGAATTGATCCACTAGCAGTAATTGATATTCAAAAAATTATAAAATTTTTATCCTCCAGAGGTATTGGAATTTTAATTACTGATCATAGTGTGAGAGAAACTTTAGGAATATGTGACAGAGCATATATTGTTAATCAGGGCACCATCTTTACATCAGGCTCACCCAATGAAATTGTTGAAAATCAAAATGTTAAAAATATCTATTTAGGACAAGATTTTTCTTTGTAATTAATGCCACTAAGTATTCAATTAAAGCTTAAAAACTCTCTTAAATTATCACCCAATATCGAGCAATCGGTAAATCTTCTCAAAGCCAACGAATTAGAAATTGAATATTTAATTAGTGAGTTTTTATCTAAGAATCCATACTTAGATCTTGATGATTCTGATCGGGTTAAAATAAATACATTAGCCTATTCAATAGATAGCTCTCAGGAAAGTGAACATGAGCTTTCAATATATGGATATGGACTTAAAGATTATTTAGAAAATAACCTTTTTGATTTAGGCTTAGATTACGATGAGAAAATCATTGCCCATCTTCTTATCGATTATATTGATGATAATGGATACTTAACTGAGGACTATAGATTTTTTATCAATGAAGTGTCTCCTGAAATTAAAATTGATGAAAATAATTTAAAAACAATTATATTAAAACTTAACCAGATTTCATCTCCAGGAATTGGTGCTCGTAATTTATCAGAATGTCTTATATTTCAACTTGATCAATTTAAAGCTACTGCAATATCAATTAATTCAAAAAAAATAGCTGAGCGCTATCTTAATGAGTTAGGAAATAAGAATTTTGAAAAAATCTCAAAAGAACTTAATATTTCTGTTGACGAAGTTTTAGAATGTCACGAACTTATTGTTTCACTCAACCCCAAGCCTGGATTAGCTTATGGAAATCATAAAGATTCAGAGTTTATTTTTCCAGATATAAAGGTTAGCAAGGAACATCAAAGTTTTAAAATCTCTATTTCAAATAATTATGAATCATTGAAATTAATTGAGATTTCCAAAAAAGATATTTTAGATTCTGAGGCTTACAATCAAGCTAAATGGTTTTTAAAAAATATTAATTATCGAAAAATTAATATCATCAGAGTCGCTCAATATATATTTCAGTACCATAAAAATTTTTTGCATAATAAAAGTTTAGAATATCCATTTACTATAAAAATGGTCGCTAATGAACTTGAAATTCATGAATCAACTGTGAGCAGAATGATTAACAGTAAATATATTGAAACACCTTTTGGTATTTTTCAAATGAAATATTTTTTTACACATGAAGTCAATAATTTTTCTGACAATCTTATAAAAGAAAGGATTAAGGAAATTATTAATTCTGAAAATAAATTAACTCCCCTATCCGACTCCAAAATAAATTTAACTCTTCATAAAGAAAAGATTACAATAAGTAGAAGAACTATCGCAAAGTATAGGGATCAATTGGGTATCTTACCCGCATCAAAAAGAAAGGTTTGTTAACAATGGATATTGTCATTACTGGACATAATATTGAAATTACTGAAGCTCTTGAAAATTTAATACACGAAAAATTTAAAAAAATTGCTCGACACTTTGAAAATATTACTGATGTGACTTTTTTACTCAAAACAGATAAAAATGATCATATTGCCGAATGTAAACTTCATTTAATGCACAATGAAATATTTAGTGAGGCTTCTGGATCTGATATGTATGCTGTTATAGATGATTTAATGCATAAAGTGGATCGACAGGTTATCAAGATAAAAGAAAAAACCAAAGACCATCATCAGTCAGAAGGAGTTGAAAGAAAACATAATTTTTAACTGTGAACTTATTTATCATTACAGGACTATCAGGAGCAGGCAAGACAAATGCGCTGAGGACATTTGAAGATAATAATTTTTATTGTATCGACAATCTTCCTGCAACATTGCTGACAAAAGCAATATCAGAATTAGATTCAAATAAAATAAAATCAGTTGCCATAAGTGTAGATAGTCGAAGTTTAAACATAACCCAACTTCCAAAAATTCTTAATGGTTTAAATCAATCATCAATTTCATATCACTTGATATTTCTGTCTGCATCTCGTGATCAAATTATAAAAAGATTTAATGAATCTCGCCGCAAACATCCATTAATAAAAAATTCTCAAAGTCTTGATGAGGCAATTTTTGAGGACGCAGAAATATTAAGCTTATTGTCTGACGACGCGATTCATATTGATACATCCAATCTCAATCTCAATGAGCTCAGTGAAAAAATAAATAATCATATTAAGAATCAAGTAAATTTTCATCTTCATTTAATTTCATTTGCCTATAAAAAAGGTATTCCACTAGATGTTGATTTTATTTTTGATATCCGAGAACTATCCAATCCATTTTATCAAGAACATTTAAAAAATTTGTCTGGACTCGATTCAGCCTTATCTGATTATTTAATAAATCAACCTAACACAAAACAACTTCTTGATGAATTAAATCATTTTATTCAAAATAGAATTATTAATTTAAAAAAAATAAGCAGAAAATATTTATCTATTGCTTTTGGTTGCACAGGTGGTAGACACCGATCCGTTTTTGTTGCAGAAGAAATGAACAAGCTCATAAATAAAAATTTTCAAATTGATATTTCAATTTTTCATAGAGATCTCAATGTTTAAGTATTTAATCATTACCCATGGGAGTATTGGTGAATCGCTTCTCGAGTGTGTTGAGAAAAATTTACAAAAAAGTGTGAATACCATTGACATAATTTCATTAAATCCAACCGATATTAATCAGAGTATCTCTAATTTGAAAGAATACATTTCTAAACATTCTGATCATGACTTGATAATTATGACTGACTTATATGGAGCTTCATCGAGTAATATCGTAAAGCCCTATACAAAAAATAAAAATATTTATGCAATCTCAGGGCTTAACTTACCAATGCTGATGAAAGCCGTTACATTTAAAACAGATGACGTACAAATAATGATTGATGAAATTATCAAATGTGGAAATAAATCAATAATTAATTTTTTATGATTAAGAAAGATCTAATAATAAAAAACCAGTTGGGGCTTCATGCTCGAGCATCGAACAAACTGGCGACCCTTTCCTCAAAATTCAATTCAAACGTCGAAATTATCTATAATGATGAAAAAGTTGATGCAAAGAATATGATGGACATCCTTCTACTGTCTATTGGTCTTCATGATACTTTTACCCTAAAGATAGAGGGGTCAGATGAAAAAAAAGCTTTCGAGTCAATTGTTAAACTTGTAGATAACTTTTTTGGTGAAGGAAAATAATGTTTATATTATCTGGAATACCAGTGAGTCCAGGTATTGCAATTGGATATGCTTATATTCTTGCCCATGCATTAGGTGAAATTGAACCTTACTCAATTCCAAAAAATAAAGTTACCCATGAAATTAAAAGATTTAATAATTCTGTGAGAAATCTTCACCTTGAGTTAGTACATTTAAAAAATGAATTAAAAAAAAATAAAATGATTGAGTATGGTTCTTTTATTGATATTCAATTGTCGATACTCAAGGATCCAAAGATCTCAGAGGATCCAAAAAAAATTATTAAGGACACCTTAACCAATGCAGAATGGGCCCTAAAAATTCAAATGGATGAAATTATTAATAAATTTAATAAGATCAATAACACATACATAAAAGAAAGGAAAAATGACGTATATCAGGTATGTGAAAATCTAATTAAATACTTAATCGGGCATCAATCGCATAAAGTTTCAAATGACAGAAATCAAATTATAGTTGCTCATGATATATCTCCATCAGATGCACTAAAATTTAAAAATACAAACAATCTTGCTTTTATAACAGATATTGGTGGAACTACATCGCATACAGCTATTCTTGCAAAAAGTATAAATATTCCATCCGTTGTTGGCACACAAAACGCAAAACAATTAATTAATCACGATGATCTTCTCATTGTGGATGGAGGTCATGGGTGCATTTTAGTAAATCCTCCGAATAATGTTATTGAAGAATATAAAATCAAGCAAAATTTGTATGAAATTGAAAGTAAAAAACTACTCTCTCTTCAAAATATTCCATCCAGGACAATTGATAAAACCGCTATAAATCTTTTTGTCAATATCGAGGATACAAATAATCTATCACCTGTTATTGAGAATAATACAGAAGGAGTTGGTTTATTTAGAACTGAATTCATATTCATGGATCAGCATAAAATGCTCGATGAAAATGAACAATTTGTAATTTATAAAAATCTTACAAAATCTTTACCCAATAAAACTTTAATTATAAGAACCTTAGATTCAGGTGGAGATAAAATCATTGAACATATGCCACATACTAATCAAAACCCTGCTTTGGGTTTACGAGCAATTCGCTTCTGTTTAGCTGAACCAGACGTTTTTATTACCCAAATCAAAGCCTTATTAAGAGCTGCATATTATGGAAATATACAAATCTTAATTCCCATGTTAAGTTCAACAAACGAGTTAAGACAAGTTAAATTGCTTATACAGCGGGCTAAAGATATTCTTTCATCAGAAAGAAAAAAATATAACCCCAAAACCTTAATTGGTGGGATGATCGAAGTACCTGCGGCTGCAATAGATATTGATAGCTTTGCAAATGAATTAGATTTTTTATCCATTGGTACTAATGATTTGATTCAGTACACTCTTGCAGTTGACAGAACTGATGATGCCGTTTCACATTTATATGACTCCTCACATCCTGCTTTACTGAAGTTAATTAAAGGAGTTATTGACTCAGGAACTAAAGCTGGAATCGAAGTGTCTCTTTGTGGTGAGATGGCGGGAGACCCAAGACTAACAAAACTCCTAATTGGATTAGGTCTAAGAAATTTTTCAATGCATCCATCGAGTCTATTAAAAGTCAAAAAAATGATATTAGAGTCAAATGCATCTAAACTAAAATATAAAGCAAATAAAATTTTACGCTCTCATCAAAAACTAGAAATTGATAACTTAATTAATAACTTAAATGACTAAAATGAACAATCCAATACTTGAACAAATTACAATTCCACTTTTTGATAAAATAAAATCTCATCATTTAGTACCGGCTATTCAAAATATTATTAGTGATAATGAAATTTCCATTAAAAATATTGAAAATATCCAAGATTCAGAGATTTCTTATGAATTCGTTAAAGTGCTAAGTAAAATCGACTATAGATTAAGTAATGCTTGGTCTCAGATTGGTCATTTAAATTCAGTTTGTAATTCTGAGGAGTTTCGGATTGAGTACAATAAATGTAAAGATCTCATCACCGACTACTATTCAAATGTTTCACAAAATGTAAAAATTTTTAATTTATATATTAAGTTAAAAGAATCTTCATTATTTGAAGAATTAACTCCAATACAACAAAAAGTTATCGATAATGAAATTAGAGATTTTAAATTGGGAGGGGTTAACCTTGTATCAGAAGAAAAGGAAAAATATAAAAAAATACAGTCAAAACTTTCAAAATTAGCATCAACATTTGAAGAAAATGTACTTGATGAAACTAATCATTATTTTTTACATATCGAAGATCCTGAAAGTGTGAGAGGTATACCAGACGATGTGCTTGAACAAGCCTCGCTTTTAGCCAAGGAAGACAAAAAATCAGGCTATTACTTTACACTTCACTTTCCATCATACATCCCTGTTCTTCAATATGCTCATAATCGAGATTTAAGGCAACGGCTTTATGAAGCTTATGCGAAAAAAGCATCTGAACTGTCAAATCCAAAGTATGATAATTCGAAAATTATTCAAGATATTTTAATTTTAAGATCTCAATTAGCTCATTTATTGGGCTTTCATAATTTTGCCGAATTAAGCCTTGATACAAAAATGGCAAATTCGCCCAAAGAAGTTTGTGATTTTTTAAAAAATTTAGCATCAAAGGCAAAGCCATTTGCTAAACAAGATTATGAAGATCTTAAAAAATATGCTCTGCAAGATGGCATAAAGCATTTAGAGGCATGGGACGTTGCTTATTATTCAGAAATAATTAAACAAGAAAAATATCTAATTAGTGACCAAGAAATTAAACAATACTTTCCTGAGCACAAGGTGATTAAAGGACTTTTTGATCTTGTAAATAAATTATATGGAATTGAAATCATAGAATCTGAAGCGCCATCATGGCATCCTAGTGTAACGTATTATGAAATTCAGCAGAATAATAAAATCATTGGTTCTTTTTACTTTGATCTTTATGCTCGAAAAAATAAACGGGGCGGAGCTTGGATGGATGAATGTATCTCAAAAAGTCAATTTAATGACCATATTGATTACCCGGTTGCCTATTTAACTTGCAACTTTTCATCACCGTTAGGAAAAAATGCTGCATTATTTACACATGATGAAGTAATTACACTTTTTCATGAATTTGGGCATGGATTACACCATCTTTTAACACAAGTAGATGAATATAATGTTTCAGGTATTAAGGGAGTCGAGTGGGATGCGGTCGAATTACCCAGTCAATTTATGGAAAATTTTTGTTGGAATTGGGAAGTAATTCAAAATATGACAGAGCATATTGAAAGCAAAGAAACAATGCCCAAAAATATGTTTGATAAATTAATTCAAAGTAAAAATTTTCAATCTGGAATGCAGACAATAAGACAGGTTGAATTTGCATTATTCGATATGCTGATTCATATGAATGATGATCCCATCAATCTCAATGTATTAGAAACACTTGAAAAGGTTAGAGATGAGGTTGCGGTTGTCAGACCTCCAAAATGGAATCGCTTTCCTCACTCCTTTAGTCATATTTTTGCTGGAGGTTATGCTGCAGGATATTATAGTTATAAGTGGGCTGAAGTGTTATCGGCAGATATTTTTGATGAATTCTTGAACAATGGCGTTCTCAATAAAGATATTGGAACAAGATTTAGAAAAGAGGTATTAAGTGTCGGCGGCTCAAGGGGTGCCAATGAATCTTTTGTAAAATTTAAAGGGAGAGAGCCAACGATTGATGCTCTTCTGAAGCATAATGGTCTTGCTGCATGAAGGTATTATCTTGGAACGTCAATTCATTAAAAATAAGATATGAGCAACTAGGCCAAATTATCACTGAGCATGGTCCAGATGTTATTTCACTGCAAGAGACTAAAACTCAAGATGATAATTTTCCTGAAAGATTACTCAAAGATCAGGGCTATGATTCTATTTTTATGGGTCAAAAAACCTTTAATGGCGTCGCTATATTAACTCGACTTTCTTTTGAAAATATTATCTACAATATTCCCAACTTTGAGGATGCGCAAAAAAGATTTATTAGTTTAGATGTTCATTATCAAAATAAAAAAATAAAAATAATGAATGGATACTTTCCAAATGGTCAATCTTTAGATAGTGATAAGTTTGTTTATAAAAAAAAATGGATTTCAGCATTAATCAGCTATATACAGGATAATCAAAGCGATGCTTTATTAATGGGTGACTTTAATATTGCTCCAAATGATATTGATTGCCACGAACCAGAAAAATGGATAAATACAGTTTTAACCAGTAATGAGGAAAGGGACTTATTTAATAAAATTATTGAATTAAATTACGTTGACACATATCGAGAATTAAATCCAAATGAACCTGGATATACATGGTGGGATTATAGAATGGCTGCTTTTAGAAGAAATCTTGGTTTAAGGATAGACCATATCTTGGCTTCACATTCACTTATGCCTTTTGTAAAAAAATTTGATGTATTAAAAGAGTATAGAAAAATCGAACGCCCTTCGGATCATGCGCCCATTTTATTAACTATGAGTTTTTAATCCCCAACTGTTTTAATTTACGATACAAATGAGTTCTTTCAATACCAGAAATTTCTGATAATTCTTTTATTGATAATTTATTTTTTATATGGTGCTGAAAATAAATTTTTTCGAACTCGTCTCTTGCTTTCTTTAGATCTTGACCATAAAGATGCTCAAATGGATTTTGATTTATGACCTCTTTCTTATAGCTAATATTTAATTTAATTGCTGCTTCATAGTCAGAGTCTGTAATGATTTCACTCTGTGAAAATTTCAGACTATTCCTAATAATTTGATCCAAATAGAATAAATCATAGCAAAATATATCAGATCTTATTTTGTTCAAAAAAGTAATATCAAATTCTTTATAAATTTTATTTGAAACCGAGTCTAGATAATAATTTAATATTTGTTTGGAATATTTAATTAATTGATCTTCATCACTTTTTGTAAAAATTTTAAAATCAATCAATTCATAATTATCTAAATTTATTTCAATATTTTTATCAGATAAGTCTGTATTTTCTACAATCACTCCTTTGATATTATATTTTGCTAACTTTGATTCAATAATTTTAAAAATCGATAGTGTGTTGGAATTAAAATCAAGAATTTTCTCAAAAATCAAAGTTGAATTCTTTTTTTCTTCTAAAAATAGATCGCAGTCATCAACTTTTCTAAGCTGAGCTTGATCGATATTGTAAATATTGGATTTATACAATTCAAACAACATTGAATACACAGCATCGGTATAAATTGTTTTTAAAATAAGTTTGTTCTTTTTCTTAATTAATTGGTTATATATACTAATAATATTTTGATTATCTTGTTTTTTAAGAAAATCTATTGTCATAGCTGGAAATTCAAGCGATTCATTGATTGCCTGATTGATAACTTTTAATACTTTATGGAGAGAAATTGGTTTTTCAATAAAATCATAGGCGCCATTTTTTGTAGCATCAATAGCAGTATCAATGGTTCCATGACCAGACATCATGATAATTGGTTGAGAAATATGATTGATCATTTTTAATTCTTTAAGAAGAGTGATTCCATCAATATCAGGCATCCATATATCCAAAAGAATTAAATCAAATGAATGACCATCACTAATTATTTTTTTTGCAGCTTTGGCATTATCGGCCAGTAAGGTCTCATACCCTTCATCAATAAGTATTTCTGATAATGAATTTCTTATTCCCTGCTCATCATCAATAATTAATATTTTTATTTTTTTACTCATAGTTTATTTCTTAAATATAATTTCTACTTTAACACCACTGACTTTGTTATTTTCAATGGTGATTATACCGTTATGTTCTTCTATGATCTTTTTAACTACCGCTAAACCTAAACCTGTCCCTGTATTTTTTGTGGTTACATAGGGTTGAAAAATATCAATGTCATCTTGAAGGCCCATACCGTTATCAATAAATTGAATGGCTATGGTTTGTTTAGTATTTTTTAACTTTACTTTTATTTCACAATGCTGCTCAGGTCTTTTTGCCTCATAAGCATTCTGTATCAGATTCACAAAAACCTGCCTTATTTTTGTAGCATCACATTGAATATCCAATTTTTTAATTTTATATTGTTTTATAATCCTTAAATCATCTTTTTCATATAGATTAGAAATATCATTTAAAAGATTAACGATATTAATTTCTTCTTTATTTAAAATCGGCGACCTCGAATACTCAGTGAACTCATTGACCATATTTTTAATTGCATCCACCTGGTTCACGATCGTTGTGGTAATTTCTCCTAATAGTTTTTTATCTTTTTTTTCTAATTTTTGAGAAAACTTATGTTCAATTCTTTCAGCGGATAACTGAATGGGCGTTAGTGGATTTTTTATTTCGTGGGCAAGCCTTCTAGCAACTTCAGACCATGCCTCATTTCTTTGAGCAGCAGTTATTTCAGAAATATCATCAATTAACAAAATACTATTCGCATTTTTTTTGTTACTTTCTTTTGTTAGCTGCAAAGATAAAATTCTTTTTTTTATTTTGATGGTTAGATTTCTATTTGAATCAAAATTATTATTTGATTTATTTATAAAAGTTACAATTTCGTCTAATTCAGGATTTGTCTCCAAAATTTGACTAAATCGTTGGCCGTTGAGTAATTCAAAATTTATTCCTAACAATTTTGTTGCTAATTGATTAGTCAATCTGATATTTTTAAGATAATCGATCACCACAATTCCAGAGGACATATTATTAATAACATTCTCTAAGAAATTTCTTGATGTTTCTATTCTTTGTTTATTTAGCTCGAGAGTCTTTGTAGCATTGTCTAATTTTGATGTCATAGAATTAAATGAGCGTATTAGCATGCCTAATTCATCTTTACCCTGATCTGGGATCTTTTTCTTAAAATTTCCTTGAGCAATTTCTTGTGTAGCATTTGACAAGATTGATATAGGCATTGTAAATCTTCTACTAAAATATAATGCTAATGAAATTGATAAAATAATAGCCAAAAATAAAATGATGGTTAAAGTAATTTGATAGATTACCTTCAATGAATTTCTACTGTATGTTAATGCCTGGTAGTCTTCAAAGACCGACTCAACCGATAGTGCAACCTGAGAAATACTGTCAGGAACTTTCTGGATAATATTAAGATAATATTTTGGTTTTAATTTATTACCCGATGAAAAAAAAGGTAAATAAGTTTTTAAATAGATATCATTTTTATCATTGATATCAATTTTTCCATGAAATCCGTTATTAGCAAGAATCAATTCTTCTCGCTCAGGTATTATTTGTTCTATATCGGTATACTCTTTTGAAGATAATGCAATAATTTGATTATCTTCATCAAGCACCATGGCTTCATAGATATCAAACTTTTCCCTCAAGTCAGACAATACTGGGTTAAATTTTTCTTCAGAAAGATTTGATAACGAATACCCGATACTTCTTGATTTAAGCTCAATATCTTTGCGCATTAAGTCTAAGGTTTTTTGACCAATATTGAGCCCGCCTTCTAAAGCTGACTCCACCCTTACGTTAAACCATGATTCAATGGATTTTGTAAGAAAACTGACAGAGACAAAATATAGAACCATTAAGGGAATAATAATCATGACACTATAAGAAATTACCAGCCTTAAAGTTAGACGGCTACCTGTCACCTCTTTTTTAACTTCTTTAACAAGCCGAAAAATTTGATAAGCGATAAATCCAAATAAGATAACGACAAAAAATAAGTTTATTTTCAATAATAATTGAAAAGTATTGCCTGAAATAAAATCCGCATTCGAAAGAGACCGAATTAAAATAATTAATAAAGCCAGGCTGATAACAGATATTGATGTGATTAAATACTTCATAAGGAATATGTTAATGTTTTTAATACCAACCAGTCAGGTTTTTTTAAATTTAATTGTAGGCTTTTTGGAAGACTATTTTGCTCAATCCTCCAATTAATAATCAATAAATTATTGTTTATATCTTTTTTATTAATCTTAAGCTGTAATTCCCTTTTTTTATTGATATCTATTATTAATTCAGTTAACGATAAGTATGATTTTTTCTCGCCTCTATCATACAAATAATACTTATTTATTAATGGATGATACTCAATTTTTTTATAGTTTTTTTGGGAATAAATTTCTTTATCAAAAAAATAATCTCTTTCTTTGATAATCTTAATTTCTTCAAGTAGATTAATTGAGATTCCTTTCTCTATAATTTTTTCAAACTCATTATGTATTTGATAATTTAGCTCATATTCAATCTCTGTTTTATTATCGTCAATATTATTAACAATAATTTCTCCCATAGCGCTTGATGAACAAAGAATTATTAAAAAACTAATTTTTAGTAAGGAGTTGAAAAAAAAGGCCGTCATGATTTGAATTGGGTATAAGTTGTGAGTCAATAAAAGAAAAGTCCTTTGGAATATGAATTTTTTCTAATGTAACATCAGTGTGTTTTTTAAGAAATAATCTTATTACATCCTCATTTTCATCATTAAAAATTGAGCAGGTTATATATAGCAATTTACCATTCTTTTTAAGATGGCTCCATCCTTGTTCTAACAATTGCATCTGTTGATTTTGAAATTTTTTTATATCTTCCTCTCTCCTCATTATTTTAATATCAACATTACGCCTAACAACCCCTGAACCTGAACATGGAGCATCAATTAAAATACGATCATATTGATGACTTGTTTTTAACTGACTGAGAATATTTGCCTGCAAACCTAAACGGTTTAGATTATCTCTTATTAGAGACAATCTTTCCTCATTGATATCATAACAGTCTAGTAAAACATTAAATCTTTCTAGAATGTGGGTTGCTTTACCTCCAGGTGCAGCACACAAATCTAGAATTTTTAAATCATTTTTTAAATCTAAAAAGTTGATTGCCAGCTGAGCTGCTGGATCTTGAATATAAATCAAACCCTCAACAAACCCTGGTAAATTTTGTACATTTATGGATTCATTTATTTGAATATAATTTTTATCAAGGATTAATTCATACTTAATATTATTTTTTTCAAGCTGATTTATATAATCAGTATGAGTTATTTTTTTCACGTTTACTCTTAAAAAAATTGGTGCGCGTGTATTGCCAATTTTAAGAATTGCCTCATAGTCTTGAGGGTATTGATTTTTTAATTTCTCAACCCACCACTCTGGATATGAGTATTTAAGCCTTAGCTCGAATGGGTCTTGAAATTCAGGTTTTTTTCTCAAGAAGTTTCTTAATACACCGTTTACCAATCCAGAGAATTTGTTATTGATTAATTTAGCAGCCTTTACATTTTCATTGACGATCGTAAAACTTTTGATGGATTGATTACTTAGTTGATAAAAAGCATTTAACAGTAAATATTTTATGTCTAAATTTTTAAGCTCTACTGAAATCAGTTTATTGAGAAAATACTCATTAAGATATATATCACGAATACTTCCGTAAACAATATCTTTAACTAAACTTATATTGTGATTCTTACCGATATATTGATTGAATAATTTCTCAATATTTTTTCCTTGGACAACTTCTTGAATAATTTTTGACGCTGCTAAAAGATCATGTTGCATGCGTAAATATATCTGTTGGTTTGACTTGATAACTTTTTATAAATTCTGACCCAGTTAAAATTTTCCCACCTACCATTTGTATTTCATTAATTTTAATAAATGTATCCATTGTTCCAAGATATACCTCATCATTTATTATCAACACCTGTCCTGGAGTACTCATCTTACCTATATTTGATTTTTCTGCATGGTAAATTTTACAATCTTTCCCTCTAAAGCTTGCCCTCACGATAGGAAATGGATTAAAGGCTAAGATTTTATTAATAAGTTGATCACTGTTTTCTTCAAAAGTCACCAAAGCTTCTTCTTTAAATATTTTTTTTGCGTAAGTCACTTCTAAATCATTTTGTTTTTCTGAAACCAGTTTGGTATTATTCGCGATTAAATGTAAATGCCGTAACATTAATTCAGCACCATCATCTGCTAAAATTTCAAAATAGTCTTTTGATGTTAATTTAATATTTCTCAATTCTTTTTTTATCGCATAGACATTGCCTGCATCCAGTTTTTCGACAACTTCCATAATCGATACACCGATCTCTTTATCACCATTTAGAATTGCCCTTTGAATAGGGGCCGCTCCTCTCCATTTAGGGAGGATGGATCCATGGATATTAAAAGCTTTTTGGGGGAAAATATTTATAAATTCAACCGGAAGGATGATTCCATATGCAGCCACAACCAAAATATCAGGTTTTAACTCTTTTATTCTCTGTATAAAATCTAACTCGATTTTTACAGGCTGGTAACAGGTTAATTTTTTTTCAGTTGCAAATTGTTTAACAGCGCTTTGTTGAAGCTTTAAACCTCTTCCGGCTGGCCTGTCCGGTTGAGTTAGAACAGCTAATAAGTCATGACCAGAATCATAAATTTTTTTTAAGCAAGGTAATGCAAACTCCGGGGTTCCCGCATATATAATTCTTAACTTTGTCATTGACCTGATCTTAACAGCTTAGATATTTTTTTCTTAATTCGTTGCTGTTTTAGCTGAGATAATTTTTCGACAAAAACTTTTCCTACCAAATGATCCATCTCATGCTGAATACAGACTGACAATAATCCATCTGCTGTTAAACTTTTAGCCTGTCCATGCTCATCTTGATAATCTATGGACACTAAATCATAACGCTTCACCGTTTCAAAAAAACCCGGAACAGACAGACAGCCCTCATCATATTCCTGATGACCTGAATAGTTTTTAAGAATCGGATTGACTAATGTAATTAAAGAGTTTTTTTCTTCACTGATGTCGATCACGATTATTCTTTGATGAATATCTACCTGTGTAGCTGCTAGGCCAATTCCTTTAGATTCATACATGGTCTCTGCCATATTTCTTATAAGAGAAGAAAGCTCCTCATTAAAGCATGTGACAGGTTCAGCAACCTTATGAAGCCTGGGATCCGGGTATTTTAAAATATTTAGTAATGCCATTTTTTACTTGCAATTTATTGCTAATACTGTAAATTTATTAGTAGTGAAACATTATTTATCTTATAAATTTTACTTACAACATTATACTCTTATACAGTTATATTTATTTTCTTCACTTTTAATTCAGCTGGTACTTTATAAAGGAGATCAATATGTTTGATTTATTAGTCTATGTATTTGAAAACTACCTCTCATCAAGTCATAATATTTCCGATTTATCAAAAATGACTACAGAACTTGAGGAAGCTGGTTTTGAGTATAAAGAAATAGAATTTGCTATTGATTGGTTTGCAACTTTAAAAGTGTTATCTGAAAAAATCAATGATAAAAAAATAAACCAATCAGCCCTGAAGTCAAGAATTTACTCGAAAAGAGAATATGACAAGATCAATAATGAAGGCATAGGATTTCTTATCTTTTTAGAAAAAGCTACTATTCTTACACCCTCTGAAAGAGAAATTATTTTAGATCGAGCAATGGCCGTCAATCAGACTGAAGTCAATCTTGATGAACTCAAATGGATTGTGATGATGACCCTTTGGCATTTTGGCCGAGAGAGTGAATATTTATTTGTGGAAGATGCCCTATTCAATCCAAAGAATGGTGTTGTGCACTAACGAGTAATATTTTTTAAAATTTTAGAAACAATACCAGACTCATTGAGAGTATAAAAATGAATCGATTCAACGCCAAATTGTTGAAGTGTTTCACATAATTCTGAAATAAAATCAATTCCGTAGTCGCGAAGAGAATTAATATCTTCGTCATAAGATTCAAGTTTATAACGCAGCCATCTTGGAATTTCCGCTCCACAAGCTTGGGAAAATCGAGCCAGTTGCTTGATGTTATAGATTGGCATAATTCCAGGAACTATTGGAATAGTTATATTTAAACGATCACATTCCTCAATAAACTTGAAATAGGAGTCGACGTTAAAAAAGAATTGGGTAATGGCTGAGTTAGCTCCTGCATCAATTTTAGTTTTAAAATTATTTAGATCATCTTTAGCACCAATAGATTCTGGATGATATTCTGGGTAAGCGGCTACATCAATATGAAAATAATCGCCTGTATTTTCTCGAATAAAGTTGACTAGGTCACTTGCATGAGAAAAGTCACCCTGACCGGCAATACCAGATGGGTTATCCCCCCGCAACGCTACGAGTCGATTGATACCTTTATTCTGGTAATCCTGAATTAACTTTAATACCTCATCTTTTGTTGAGGTAATGCATGATATGTGAGGTACAGCGATAAACCCGTCATGTTTAATGGTATTGACAGTCTCTATGGTTTTATCTTTAGTAGACCCTCCCGCACCAAAAGTCACCGAAAAAAATTCTGGATCAAAGGCTGATAAATTCTTTACGGTCGTCTTTAACTTTTCCTGTCCCTCGGCTGTCCGAGGGGGGAAAAATTCAAAACTATAATTGGTTTTGCTCATTAATATCTATAATGATCTGGTTTAAAGGGGCCATTTACTGAAACACCAATATATCTTGCCTGCTCTTCAGTCAACTGAGTCAATTGTGCATTCAGTGTTTTCAATTGCAATATTGCAACTTTCTCATCCAGATGTTTTGGAAGCGTATAAACACCAATTGGATAGGCAGATGGATTTTTAAATAATTCTATTTGAGCAATGGTTTGATTTGCAAATGATGAACTCATCACATAACTTGGGTGTCCAGTTGCGCAACCAAGATTTACTAATCTTCCCTTTGCTAAAAGAATAATTTTTTTACCATCTGGAAATATTACGTGATCAACCTGAGGTTTAATTTCTTCCCATTCGCATTTTTCAAGGCTGGCTACATCAATCTCATTATCAAAGTGTCCAATATTACACACAATCGCCTCGTCTTTCATTTGACTCATGTGGTTATAGTTAATTACATTGTAGTTTCCAGTTGCGGTCACAAAAATATCAGCATGTTGAACAGCATAGTCCATAGTAACAACGCGGTAACCTTCCATTGCCGCTTGCAGCGCACATATAGGATCAATTTCTGTGACCCACACCTGAGCTGACAATGCTCTCAATGCTTGAGCTGATCCTTTTCCAACATCCCCGTAACCCGCAACCACTGCAACTTTTCCTGCAATCATCACATCCGTAGCTCTTTTGATTGCATCGACGAGTGACTCTCGGCATCCATATAAGTTATCAAATTTTGATTTTGTGACCGAGTCGTTCACATTAATGGCTGGGAAAGCCAACTCTCCGTCTTTAAACATCTGGTATAACCTATGAACACCTGTTGTTGTTTCCTCAGTCACACCTTTCACATGTTTAATTCGGTCGCTGTACCATGTCTTATCTTGTGATAATTTATTTTTGATTGCTTTAAATAAAGCAATCTCTTCTTCACTTCCCGGGTTGTCTAAAATGGACAGGTCTTGCTCGGCCTTCACGCCAAGATGAAGTAATAAAGTTGCATCACCGCCGTCGTCCAAGATCATGTTTGTAAATTCGCCATTAGGCCACTCAAAGATTCGGTGTGTAAAATCCCAGTAATCAACTAAACTCTCCCCTTTAAAAGCAAATACTGGGGTACCATTTTTTGCAATAGCCGCAGCGGCATGATCCTGGGTTGAATAAATATTACAGGACGCCCATCGCACCCTTGCGCCAAGCGCTTCAAGAGTTTCTATAAGCACAGCGGTCTGAATGGTCATGTGCAGAGAACCAGTAATTAATGCGCCTTTAAGGGGCTGAGATGCTTTATACTCTTCACGAATTGCCATTAATCCAGGCATTTCTTTTTCCGCAATAGAGATCTCTTTGCGACCATAATCGGCTAAGTTAATATCAGCAATGACATGATCTAATTGAATATTTTCGTTTGTCACATTATTCATAAATTTATCCTTTAAATTTAAAATTAATAAGTGACCAGCTGGCTTCTTCACCTGAAGCCTTGACTGGCAAGGTTAGGTGAACGCAGTTTAGATCGTCGAGCCTGGGAAAGAATCTCGCAGCGTTCCTCGACAGTTGAAATTATATATCAAGTTAAAAAAAAAGTTAAGTTGCGATTTATGTTAACTTTTTGTCTGTTTTTTCCCAAGAAAAGGTGTCCTCATCTCGTCCAAAATGTCCATAGGCTGCCGTTTTTCTATAAATTGGCCGCAAAAGATCAAGCATTTCAACAATGCCTTTGGGACGTAAATCAAAATGTTTTTGGATAATGTCCGCCAATTCCATATTGGATATCGTGCCTGTCCCGAAGGTATCCACCATAATGGAGGTTGGTTTAGCTACTCCAATGGCATAAGACAGCTGGACTAAACATCGACTTGCCAATCCGTTAGCGACAATATTTTTAGCGACATATCTTGCCGCATATGCTGCTGAACGATCCACTTTTGAAGGATCTTTTCCTGAAAATGCTCCACCTCCATGGGGGGCTGCTCCGCCGTATGTATCAACAATGATTTTCCTTCCCGTAAGCCCACAATCGCCCTGGGGTCCACCAATAACAAACTTTCCGGTCGGATTAATTAAAAATTTAGTTTGGTCATGAGTAATCTCATCAGGAAGTGTTGGCTTGATAATTTCCTCAACCACTGCTTCATGAATTTCTTTTTGACTAATTTCGGGATCATGTTGAGTTGAAAGGACAATCGTATCGATTGCTACAGGCTTGTTATCAACATATTTTAGTGTTACTTGGGATTTAGCATCTGGTCTGAGCCAGGGTAACTTTTTAGATTTTCTAACTTCCGCTTGCTTTTGAACAAGGCGATGCGCTAACCAAATGGGTAGAGGCATTAAACTAGGTGTCTCATCACAGGCATAACCAAACATCAGTCCCTGATCCCCAGCACCTTGATTTAACGGATCATCATTGGCATGATCCACGCCTTGAGCTATATCGGGAGATTGCTCATCATAGGCAACCAGAATAGAGCAGCCATTGTAATCAATCCCTTTAGCTGGGTCATCATATCCAATATCTTTAATGACTCCACGGGCAACTTTAATGTAGTCTACTTTTGCGTTGGTTGTGATTTCTCCCGCCAAAAGAACGAGGCCTGTATTTGTCAAAGTCTCGGCAGCTACCCGAGCCTTGGGATCTTGATCTAAAATGGCATCTAAAATGGCATCCGAAATTTGATCAGCAACCTTGTCTGGATGGCCTTCTGATACAGATTCAGAGGTAAATAAAAATTCATTCATAATTTTTTTTATTGTTAAGATTCGCGCTAGAATACCAGATAAGAAGAGATAATTAAATACCTATGATCGTCATACTAAAACTGCTATTTTCATTACCACTTTTGATCATCCACTTACTCGGCTGTTTTTTAGGCATGATGATGTATTTTTTCGATGCCAAATTTCGAGAAAGGGTCTCTAAAAATATTAAAGAAGCAAAAATTGTAAGTGGGAAAATTGAAACCAAAAATTTAATTGTCAAAAATTCTATGCACATCGGTATGGCTCTTATGGAAACTTTTACCATTTGGTTTGCTTCTTCAACAAAAATTAAAAAGTTAGTCAAAAAAACCATCAACTGGGATTTAATCGAGCAGCAAAAGTCAAAAGGTCGAGGAATTATTTTTTTAACCCCCCATATGGGATCATTCGAAATCACGGCCCAATATTATGGTATTGATCATCCGATTAAGGTCATGTTTAAGCCCAGCAAAAGAGAATGGATCAATAATCTTATGTTTTATGGAAGAAATAAGAATCATGTGTCGCCGGTGAATATTGAAATGAGCGGCATGAAACAAATTTTAAAATCACTTAAAAATGGAGAGGCCGTTGGGATCCTCCCTGATCAAGTTCCACCCGAAGGACATGGGGCTTGGTCAAAGTTTTTTAATCAACGAGTTTATTCGATGACATTAATTGAAAAGTTACATAAACTAACCCAGGCGCCTATTATATTTGCTTTAGGTCGAAGGAAAAAAATAGGGATGGGATTCGAAATTGAACTCTTTAGTTATGAAGACGAAGTAACCGTTCAATCAATAGACCAGTTTATTGAGAAAATCGTAAGGACCGCTCCTGAACAATATTTATGGAATTACAGAAGGTATAAGTTACCGAAATCATGAAATTATCATTTACTAAAATGCAGGCGATTGGTAATGACTTTATCATCATTAATCAAATTGAGACATCCTATAACCTCAATGCAAAGGTGATTCAAAAACTTGCAGATCGGCATTTTGGGATAGGCTTTGATCAATTACTAATTATTGAAAATAGTCAATCTACAGCCAATGATTTTAAGTATCGTATCTTTAATGCTGATGGGTCTGAGGTCGAACATTGTGGCAACGGTGCCCGCTGTTTTTATGAGTATATAAAATATAAACGCCTCTCAAATAAAGAAATTATTTTAGCGGAGACAATGAAAGGCACAATTCGATTATCACAAGAAGATGATCGAGTCACAGTGGATATGGGACGCTATCAGTTAACTCAGACTGAAACTAATCAACCTCCCTCTTTTGATATTTTTTATCAAGATAAAACTATTTTGTCTACAGGAATCATTGTTGAAATGGGAAACCCTCATATTGTTTTCTTTCTTGAACACATTGATCAGATTGATGCTGTAAAAACCGGAAAAGCCGTTCAGCAATCTCCACATTTTCCTAACAGTATTAACGTTGGTTTTTGTGAAATTATCAGCGGTCACCAACTCAAGCTGATTGTCTATGAACGCGGTTCTGGGTTAACCCTGGGTTGTGGCTCTGGAGCCTGTGCGGCCACCGTGAGTGCTATACATACAAAAAAAATAAAAGATACAGAAATTGAAATAAGCATGCCAGGCGGAATTATTTATAGCCAATTAATTTCAAATGATCATGTTTTACTTAAGGGTGATGCTGAAATTGTGTATGAGGGTTCTATTAATTTATGAATGAAAACAGCATTGAGCTTTTTTTAAATTTTATTCGCTTTGAAAAAAGATTAAGTAGCCTAACCGTTAAAAATTATCTGAGTGACCTTGAGCGATTACATAAACTAATCACTAAACCTACAATCAATGCAACGACAGAGGATATTAGGCTGTCTCTGGCAAAACTTCACGCCTCAGGCCTCAGCGGAAAATCATTATCAAGAATCCTCTCGGCCTGGAGAAGTTATTTTATGTTCTTAATAAAATCTAATCAGATTAAAAATGACCCAACATCAGGAATAAAAGCACCCAAATCTGCAAAAAAATTACCGCAAACATTATCCATTGATCAGATTTTTAAACTAATTGAAATTGATGATAAAACTTTTTATGGCCTCCGCGATAAAGCCATCTTAGAAATTTTTTATTCTTCCGGTTTAAGATTAGCTGAACTGAGTCATGTCAAAATAAATGACATCGACCTTCATGATCAAACACTCAAGGTATTGGGTAAAGGAAATAAGTATCGAATCTTGCCCATTGGCTCAAAGGCAATGGAGGCGATTAATTCATGGATAGATAAGCTTAAAGAGATTAAAAACATTGATGAACAGGAATATCTTTTTGTGAACTCCAAGGGAAGTAAATTAACTAATCGGGCTATTCAATATCGTCTAAAGTACTGGGCTAAAAAAAATAATATTCCTGAAAATATCCACCCCCATCTGCTCCGACACAGTTTTGCCAGCCATGTGTTGCAATCGAGCCAAGATTTAAGAGCAGTCCAAGAGCTATTGGGACATTCGAATATTTCAACCACTCAAATCTACACCCATTTAGATTATCAACATTTAGCAAAGATATATGACCAGTCACACCCGAGATCAAAAAAAAAGATGGATTGATCCCCCAGTGAAATTAACTTATAGTGGACATCATGAGACAAGAACTAGACATGATTGAACAGAAATTAAAAACATTGGTAAATTTATTAGCTGAGCTAAGAATTGAGAATAAACTTTTAAAAGAAAAAACAGCTCAACAAGATCAGTCTATTAAGCAACTCAATACAAAGATTCATGAAGCCTCGTTAAAAATAGAAAACCTTCTTGGACAAATTCCAGACGAGGAATTGTTATGAGTAAAATTATTGAAATTAATGTTCTAGGTCGTGATTTTCAAATCAACTGTCCGGATGGCGAAGAGGAATCCTTGATGCAATCTGTCAATCACCTGAATCAAAAAGTCAATCAATTAAAAGAATCGGGTGTTGTTGGTTTTGACAGAATCTTGTTAATGGCATCGCTCAATATTATTAATGAGTCGAGTAATCAAACCCCTGATAATCTGATTCAATTAAAACTTGTTCAAGAAAAATTGAACAATTTTGATAAAATTTTAGATCAAGCATTGAGTCAACATTGATTCAAGTTTGTTTTACTGTTGCTTAGGCTATATATTCTTTGAACTAGTCATTAGCATCGGTTTGAGTTCATCTGATGTGGTGAGATTGTTTTCAATTGGGTTACCTTATAAGGGCTCTTGATCACAAACCTAAAGCATCATAGACTTTTACCACCTGAACCTTTGGTTCTAGATGCTAGTCTAGGCAACAGTAAAATGAATTTATCTTAGGCTGTGGTACTCAAGATCAGCAAGGTCAATTAAATCAAGGCACTTTTCATTGGTTGCCTCCAAAATCACCGGGGGAGCCATGCCCGCATCAGCGGCCTCAAGCCAGCGACCAGCACAAATACACCATCGATCGCCAGGACTTAATCCTTCAAATTCAAATTCAGGTCGGGGGGTAGTGAGATCATTACCTAATGCTTTAGAAAAAAGTAAAAATTCTTCACTCACTTCAGCACATACGGTATGACTGCCTTGGTCACTTTCACAGGTATCACATAAGCCGTTCCTGTAATAACCTGTTTTCGGATTCAGGCTACACACTTGTAGATTGGTCCCTTTTACATTTTTTTGCATGATCGTTTAAACTAGTATTTAAAAATTTAAGGGATAGTATAAATGAAATATTGGTTAATGAAATCAGAACCCACAGACTACTCCATTGACGATCTTGAACAAGATGGCTTTATTGACTGGTATGGTATTCGAAATTATCAAGCAAGAAATTTTATGCGAGATCAAATGAGCATTGACGATCTTGCTTTTTTTTATCATTCAAATTGTAAGGAGCCTGGGATTGTTGGCGTTATGAAAGTCTGCAAGTTAGCTTATCCAGATAAACTCCAATTTCAATCTGGTCACAAGTACCACGACCCTAAATCTGATCCAAACAATCCTCGCTGGGTAAACGTTGATATGGCCTTCGTCAAAAAAACTCGGCTTTTGAGTTTAAATGAAATCAGGACCTACCCAGAATTAGAAACACTCAAAATTCTCCAAAGGGGTAATCGATTATCGATCACCCCTTTGAGTGAATTTGAATGGGATTTTATCAATAAGAAATTGGCTACCTAACGTCATCCAGACTGCCAATTGCCTTCGGATAAGTCACCACTCCCCAAGGAATGCCTTGAACCGAAATTGATCCGGTCACCTCAAGTTTGTTGGTATCGATTACCTTTAATTCATCAGATCTTCCACAGGCCATCAGTAACTCGTTATTGTCAGGGGTGAAAGAAAAATGCCAACACCTTTTACCGTCCAATGGAATATCCTTAATTTTTGTAAAATTCTCGGTTTCAAAGACTTCAAGTAACTTAGATTTACTCGAAGCAACAAATAATCGATCGCCGGTTGAATCGAATGAAACGCCATAGGGATTGCTTCCGGTTGCAATTGTTTTTTGATGGTTAAAGTCTTGATCAAGCACTATGAAGTTATCACTGTGTTCCAGAGTCGATACATATAGATTACCTTTCGGTGACATTTTAATTCCCCGGGGTCGATCGCCGAACGGCTTTACATCCAATGTTTTTAATAATTCGCCAGAATTTAAATCATGAATGGTGATGGTGTTATCCGCTTCATTGGTGACAATTACTTTTGTCCCATCTTGATTAAATTCAATACCCTCGGTTTCTGGTCCGCCTTCAATCTCTCTAAGTTTTTTTCCTTGTTTAATATCAACCACGGCGATTTGCGCTGGCGTTTTGTCGTCGTCATCATCGTCATCATCTTTGCCCTCATGCTCATTTTGAGCTGGGGGTTTTCCTGTTGATGCAGGCTCAGTTGAAACAAATACTAAATCGTTAAAGACTCGAATAAATTCTGGATTTTTACCCACCTCGACTTGACTGACTACTTTTCCAGATACTCGATCAATAATAGTTAAGTTAGCGTCGTCTTTATTTGCGGTCACCAAATATTTTCCATCATTGGATACACCAATACCGCGTGGACCTGAAGACTGAATATCAATTTCATTAATAACTTCTTTGGTAGTGAGGTCAATTACGGTTATCCCACCCTTTTGCGAGGTTACGTAAGCCTTAGGTGTTTCTGGGGAGCCACAAGACACCAACGCCAAAAAAATTATTCCAATTAACAGCTTCATTTAAACTCCTTTAAAATTTTAAATTATTTTATTTACTCAAAAATAGTCGATAGCCAGGGTTTTCTGTCTCATCCCAATAAGGATACCCTAAGTGACTTAAAAACTTTTTAAAAGTTTTCATTTGTTTTGCCGGAACTTGGATTCCAACAAGAACACGTGCAGTATCGGCTCCGTGATTTCGATAATGAAAAAGACTGATATTCCACCCTTTATTTAAACATTGTAAAAAATTCATCAATGCTCCAGGTTTTTCAGGAAACTCAAAACGATACATTAATTCATTTTTAGCCTGAGGGGCATGCCCGCCAACCAAGTGTCTGAGATGCAGTTTTGCCATTTCATTAGCCGTGAGATCAATGGCTTTTAATCCAACACTTTCTAATGAGGTGATAATTTTTTTTACCTCTGAGATATGCTCGATACTAATCCCTGTAAAAATTTGTGCTTCAGTTTCATCAGAAAACCGATAATTAAATTCCGTAATATTGCGCTTGCCAATCTGCTCACAGAAACTTTTAAAAGCACCTGGTTTTTCAGGAATGGTGACAGCAATAATAGCCTCACGCTGTTCACCGATTTCAGCTCTTTCAGATACAAAACGTAATCGATCAAAATTTAAATTCGCACCTGAAGCGATCCCGATAATATTTTCATGCTTGATCTTATTTTTATTTTTTTCAACATACTGCTTAATACCTGCCACCGCTAAAGCGCCTGCTGGCTCTAAGATAATTCTTGAATCTTCAAAAACATCCTTGATGGCCGCACAAATTGAATCATTATCTACGACTAACATTTCATCGACATAATCTTTACAAATCATGTAGTTATGTTCGCCAACTCTTTTAACCGCAGCCCCTTCAGCAAACAATGCCACCTGTTTCAGGGTCACTCTTTTTTTAGACTTTAAAGACTTGGTCATGGCTTCAGAACCCTTGGCCTCAACCCCAATAATCTTTATTTCGGGATGCATGGCTTTCACATAGGCAGCCACCCCCGAAACCAGTCCGCCACCCCCCACGCAACAAAAGATCGCATGAATCGGTTTAGTAAAATTTTCTAGAATTTCCTTTCCAATAGTTCCTTGTCCGATGATGACATCCAGGTCGTCATAAGGATGGACAAAGGTCATTTTTTCTTTTTCAGCAAGTTCTAGTGCATATTCCATTGATTCAGCAAAATTCTCTCCGTGCAGAACCACTTCTGCCCCGTAATTTTTGACTGCTTTGATTTTAATGAATGGGGTAATTTCAGGCATAACAATAACAGCTCGACATTTTATTTTTTTGGCACTCAAGGCAACACCCTGAGCATGATTACCCGCTGAGGCTGCAATTACTCCATTGTTCAACTTACTTGCCGGCAGTCTTGAAAACTTGTTCATCGCTCCTCTAATCTTAAAAGAATGGATTGGCTGCAAGTCTTCACGCTTAAGATAAATATTATTTTCAAAGCGAGATGAAAGTTGCTCCTGCCTCTCGAGAGGGGTTTTTTTGACCACGGAGTAATTATTCACCTTATCAATTGACCGCTTAATTTTTTTTATATCAATTTTCATATATTTTCTTAATTTTAATTCATTCTACAGAGGTGTATCATTGTAATCAAAATTTTAAATACATTATATTGATACACTAAAGGGGAAGTAATGTCATTCACGCAAGACGAATTAAAACAACAAGTCGCTAAAGCAGCAGTAGCTTATGTTGAATCCGGAATTATTGGGGTAGGGACTGGATCAACAGCGAATTACTTTATCGACGAATTGGCTCAAGTTAAACACAAAATAGAAGGTGCCGTCGCCAGCAGTGAGGCAACCGCTCAAAAATTAAAAGCTCACGGGATTCAAGTTTATGATCTAAACAGCGTTAACGGCATGGAAATTTATGTTGATGGAGCCGACGAAATAACAGCTCACATGCACATGCTCAAGGGAGGTGGGGGTGCCCTCACCCGAGAAAAAATAGTAGCGGCCAACGCAAAAGATTTTATTTGCATCTGCGACGAAACCAAATATGTTGACGTATTAGGAAAATTTCCATTGCCCGTAGAGGTACTGCCCATGGCCCGAAGCTATGTGGCAAGAGAGCTTACAAAATTAGGTGGTAATCCAGTCTTGAGAGACTTTACCACTGATAACGGCAATGTCATTTTAGATGTGCATAATTTAGTCATATCTGACCCAGTTGAAATGGAAGCAAGGATTAATCAAATTGTTGGGGTTGTGACCAATGGTCTTTTTGCTTCTAGGCCTGCAAATATACTTCTACTGGCGACATCCGAAGGTGTAAAAACTATTAAGAAATAGTTATTTTTCATAAAAATGACATATACTTTAGGTAGATTAATCTTTTAGGTAAAAACTTTATATTATGGCAACTCATTCTTTTTCTAAATTTGACTCGGAACTCGAATCCTTAAGAAGTAAGGTTCTTGAAATGGGGGGTATTGTTGAAGAACAAATTAAAAATGCTGTTGACGCCCTGGTTGATGCGGATGCCAAATTAGCAAAAAAAGTAATTGACGCCGATGAGAAGGTTAATGATCTTGAAAAATTAATTGATGAAAATTGTCTCTTAGTCCTCGTAAAGCGCTCACCAGCCGCAGGAGATTTAAGGTTTGTATCCACCGTACAAAAAACCATCAGTGACTTAGAGCGTATTGGCGATGAGTCAACCAAAATTGCCAGAGCGGCTCTAAGAATCTATGAAGACGACCGCATGGGAAAACCCTCGCTCAGTGACATCAAGTCGATGGCAAAATTAGTCTCAGAAATGCTGCATGAGGCGCTTGACTCTTTTGCGAGACTTGATCCTGAAATTTCACTGGATGTGATAAAAACCGATGAAAGCGTGGATGATATTTATCAGTCCTGTATGCGGACACAACTAACCTTTATGTTAGAAGATCCAAGAAAAATCTCAGCGTCCATGGAAGTCATTTACATCGCCAAAGCCCTTGAACGTATTGGGGATCATTCTCAGAATATTACCGAATATGTGGTCTATACCGTTAAGGGTACAGACGTTCGTCATGCCTCAGTAAAAGATATTAAAAGAGAACTTAAGGGATAATCGCCCAGTCCACTGAGCCCTACTCTTTTGGGGGAACGTAACCCTCTGCCTGATCTGCTCCAGATCCAAAAAAATAATTTTCTGTTTGCTGGGTCAAGTATTTTCTTGCTTCTGGATCGATGAGGCTTAATCGATTCTCGTTGACCAACATGGTTTGGTGTTTGAGCCAGTCAGCCCAAGCTTGTTTGGACACGTTTTCAAATATTTTTTTTCCTAACTCACCCGGGTATGGCGGAAAATCTAATCCCTCAGCTTCTTTTCCGAGCTTTACGCATTTAACAAGTCGTGTCATTTTTTTCTCATAATGTTTATAATGGCATTGATTTTATCAAGGGAGCGGATTAATGGAAAGTCCTTTTAAAGGAAAGACTGGAATAAAAAGACTAATCAATGCCTTCGGTTACTCACTCTCCGGATTTAAAGTTGCGTTTGCTAAAGAGGATGCCTTCCGTCAAGAAGTTTTTTTATCGATCATCTTGGTGACTGTAGCGGTTTACATCTCTAATAGCTCAATTGAACTCGTTTTACTTATCGGAAGTACCCTACTCGTGCCCATTATAGAATTATTGAATTCTGCCATTGAGGCCACCGTAGATCGAGTGAGTCTTGATAAACATCCACTCGCTAAACGTGCTAAAGATATCGGCAGTGCTGCAGTTTTTTTAAGTCTTGTTAACCTTGCTGCGACTTGGTTAATCATCATTTTTTATTAGAACTCTCCGCGTAACCCAAACAGGACTGATCGCCCCCCCATGGGGATCTTGTCCTTCATTAATGACGCATGATCCCTGATTTCTTGATCGAGTAAGTTATACCCCTTCATAAAAAATTCTAAATTATATTCAAGCGGTAATTTATAAGAGGCATAAGCCGTGATGTTGGTATAGGCAGGTGTTGATAACTCATTTGATCCAATATCGCTTTGATTAAAAGCTCTCAACACATCCAGACGAGCAAAGAATGCATTTTTTTGATAATCAATACTCGTGCCAATTCGTAAGGGTGAGATTCGTGGTAAGTCGTCTCCATTGCTTTGCTTAGCTCGAACATAGTCGCCCCTAAACAACCAGGCTAGTTGATTGTTGACTTGAAACCTTCCATCAAATTCAATTCCTTTAAACGAGGCTCCCACTTGCTGATATTGATATACATCTAATGCTTCAGCTTGTGACTCCCCGTCATGTAAATGATAGAGCTCACTGCCTGTATTGAACAATCCAATGAAACGATTAAATCGGGTGTAGTAAGGTCCAATACTAAAATGATGTGACCCTTGATTCCACTTCAGTTGGAAATCTATTGAATTTGAGAGCTCAGTTGATAAATTTTCATTGCCTTTTTGCACGGTCTCGGTGGCATGATGAGAGCCATATGGAAATAATTCAAAAAAAGCAGGCGCTCTTTCCGAATGGGTTAAGTTCGAAGTAATAGCAAAGGAATCATTGATTTTATAGACCCCTCCGAATGAGGCATTATTAGTTTGGAAGCTTTTTTCTATGTCACCGAATTCAGGCGCATCCTCTTCACCAACATTAGGAGCAACTCCACAACCCACTGCTGTTGAGTATGTTGTCGTACAACCGCCATCTCCAACAAAAACACTTCTCCTCACATCATGATTACCCCGGCGTAATCCAAATGTGATTTTGTGTTCTTCTATGGGTAATTCCTCATAAATATAAATCGACTGTGAGTTAGTGTTTGAATTTGGAAGCAGTGCATCACCAACGGGTTGTTGAAAAAATGTATTCTCAAACTGCAATCCAACAACTCCAGATGAACCAGCAATGGCATGATGCCCGAGCTCAATGGTGCCATCAAGGCCACGATTTTTAAACTCTGTACCCACATCGCCACCCGATTCGATTTCTTGATGCTGATAATCTGTATGCGCTAATTTCAATTTAAAGTGATTAAAAAATCCATCTAAGTCATGTAGCTCGGAATGAATATCCCATCGATTCATTTTTAAATCAAAGTACCCACTCGACTGCAATGGGTTGCCAAACTGACTATCATGCATCGCATAAGAAACCCCTATGTATCCTTTTTCAAGAAAAAAACTTGTACCAATAGCGCCCCCCTCAGTATCTTGGCCCGAATTATTTAACTTATTTTTTCCATATTGCGAACGGCTGATGGATGAATCTGATCGCGCCAGCTTTTTAGATACCGCATATCCTGGAATATTTAAATTTCCTGTTGTTTTGGTATACGCGTCAAAATGAATCGCAAATTGATCATTGCCCACATCCATGACCACTGCAGAACTTCGCTCACTGTTATATCCCCCCGCTCGAGTTTCTGCACGTCCAGTAAATCCGGACACAGCCTCTTTCGGAATACGGTGGTCAATTGCATTGACAACTCCACCGACGGCTCCTCCACCATAGATTAATGTTGCTGGTCCTCGAATCACATCAATTTGTTCAATGATCAGTGGATCAATGGGAACACTATGATCGGCACTAAACGATGAAACATCTAAAAAATTAACGCCATTTTGTAAAATTCGAATGCGGTCCCCATCGAGGCCTCGAATCACCGGTCTTGCAACCGTTGGTCCCCAATTGGTAAAAGTCACCCCTGGTGTCGATGAAAGTGTTTCTCCAATGTTAATACCGCGTTGAATGTTTAACTCTTTTCCATTCAATACGGTAATAGGGACCACAAATTCGTCAGAGCTCACTCCCAATGGATTGGCTGTGACCGGGGTCGTCGGTAAGTCCAGATGCTTCTCTTCACCCACAACAAGATTAATAAATAATAAGCAATAAAAACTAAATAAATAAAATATAAATTTCATGACAATCTCCTTAAAAATCAAAACAATTTTTAGGAGAAAGCTGGAGGACCTCGAATGAGTTTGAGATTTTGAAAATG